>Ga0105240_10000904_pt1 | contig 53010 bp, 54 predicted proteins | sample KBSC54metaG_FD_80426 | JGI IMG/M metagenome (GOLD analysis project Ga0105240, IMG submission 80426) | Corn rhizosphere microbial communities from Kellogg Biological Station, Michigan, USA - KBS C5-4 metaG | ecosystem: Host-associated > Plants > Roots > Rhizosphere > Soil | place: Michigan, USA... | reverse complement strand
CTAAGCCATCCCCCTCTTGCCGGTTCCGCATGGGGTGGTCGAAAAATACCGAATCGGAAACGCACGTAGTCTTTTTGCGATTGACTTTCTCGGACGCGGGTTCAACTCCCGCCGCCTCCACCATTTTTCATGACAGTTCGGGCCATCGTACACAAAGCCGAAGAAGGGGGATTCTGGGCCGAAGTTCCCTCCATCCCTGGGTGTGCCACGCAGGGCGAGACGATGGAAGAACTTCGTTCAAATCTGCGGGAAGCCATCGAAGGATGTCTGTCCGTTCCAGTGGAGATTCCATCAACGTACGCCGATGACCAGGTGATTGAACTGGCGCTGTGAAAGCCCTCTCCGGCAAGGAATTCGCTCGAATGCTGGAATCGCATGGATGGTCACTGCAACGCATCAGCGGCAGTCACCATATTTACTCCAAGACGGGAAGCCAAGTTCGAATTTCTATTCCTATCCATGGCAGTGAAGCACTCAAGGTGGGGCTTCTGCGTCACCTCATGAAACTCGCTGGCTTACTGCGGTAGAGGAATTCGATGGCTGAGACGTATACCCCCAGCCCCAGATTTGTTTGCGACTTGTCCGGCTGACGGCAAGATTTTAGAATACTACTCCGGTATTTTTGAGGCTGCCCTGGTCGTACTCCATCCCTTCATAAAAGCTGGATCGATTGGGTGTGAACAATTCGTCCCTGCGACCTATCCACGGCGTTCCGAGATACTTTCGCATTGCCTCCCATTTCGTGGGCAGAGGTTGCCTCCAAAGCAGAGCTTCCTTCTATTGCAGCCGTTGATATCGGGCTTCGTACGAGGATCCTGGGGTTGAAGGAGGAGCTGTCAAACCGGGAATACGCTGACAAAATCGAATCTTTAATTGGGTCCCACCACATCCTGCCTCCCCCAGAAGGCTTTTTCTCTGACCTGCTTCACGACAGGATTCTTCAGGCTGTTCAAGGTCTCGGCTATGAATGGGTTTGGGTCGGTGATGAGTTTGGCACCGCGAGAAAGCTTTACTGGATAGAAGATCTCAAGGGGCCAGACGCCGATGTGACTGCGCGCCACCACTGCAATGTCTTTACGCCTGACAAACAGCTACTGTGGACAACGCACTGGGATAGCCACTTTTCCTTTCTTTGCTCTTCAAAGCGTAATCTCGATGCTATCCAGAAGGCCAACCAATTTGAAGGGTTCTTCTGCACCCCGCTGACAGAGGTTTATTGGAGTGTTCGGTCGTAATCGAGGCAGTCCTTCTGGCCGGTCCGTAAAACGATTCGGAAAACAATAACTGCCAATAATCAGCAGTTCGCATACGCAGCTTAATTAATTAAGTCGCATGTAAGCATGGTGAAGGCGGCAGGAGTTGAACCCGCGTCCAGAAAGTCGATCGCAAAAAGACTACGTGCGTTTCAGTTTTGGTATTTTTCGACCACCCCCTGTAGGTTGCCTCAGACCGTCACGTAGCGATGCGCGTCACCTAAGGGAGCACACTTCGGACGACTACTGCGCAGCGCGGACCTGATATGATCGCATTGCACCGGCTCCGTGCTGCCGGCCTTCACGCTGACTATGCCCTGTCTCCTTCTGTTTGTCATCCTGTTGTTTCCGCGCGTCGCTTTGCTTTTGATGTGGTTATTCTCCACCTACCTGCAGCGCGCTTTCCACGGCGGCCTGGTTCTTCCCTTACTCGGGTTCATTTTCCTGCCGCTTACAACCATCGTTTACGCCTGGGAACTCAACAGTGGCATGCCGACAGCGGGAATCAACCTGCTGTGGCTGTTGATCGCAGTCATTATCGATCTGGGCGGGCTCGGTGGCGGGGCGCACCGCCAATCGCGGCGCTGATCGCGCATACAATCGATTCGGGGGCGGGCGGTCCTGAAGGGGGGCCTGAAGAGAGATACACTCTGAAAGAGGAGATAGCAAAATGACAGACGATAAGAAAGACCACCAGAACGACGACGCGTTACAAAGCGACGTGGCTCGCCGGGACTTTGTAGCTCTCTCAGTCGCCGCGGGCCTGGCCGCCGCCACGGGCACAGCTTCGGCAGCAGGGTTGCAAGTCGTTGAGACCAACGTCGAAGTAAAGACCCCGGACGGTGTCTGCGACGCGGCGTTCATTCACCCCTCCAACGGTTCGCATGCTGGCGTGCTGCTCTGGCCCGATGCCTTCGGCTTGCGGCCTTCCATGCGCGGGATGGCGAAACGTCTTGCGGCCGAGGGCTATTCCGTGCTGGTACCCAATCCGTTTTATCGTATTTCCAAGGCTCCTTTCACGGATGCGTCCACCTTCAACTTCCAGAATAAGGACGACATGGCGAAGCTCGGTCCGCTGATGGGATCGGTGAACGCGCCCGGCAATGCCGAGAAGGATGCCGTTGCGTATGTCGCGTTCCTGGATGCCCAAAAGCAAGTGAACAAGTCTAAGAAGATCGGAACCCAGGGCTATTGCATGGGCGGACCGCTGGTGCTCAAGACCGCCGCGGCGCTGCCCGATCGCATTGGCGCGGGTGGTTCGTTCCACGGTGGCGGCCTGGTTACCGATAAGCCCGACAGTCCGCATCTGCTGGCGCCCAAGATTAAGGCGCGCATGTATTTCGGCATCGCGTCGAACGATGACATGCGCCAACCGGACGCTAAAGACAAACTGCGTGAAGCTTTCGCAGCCGCGAAAGTTCCCGCCGAGATCGAAGTCTACGCGGGCGCCCTGCACGGCTGGTGCGTGCCGGATATGCCCAAGCAGAATGGCGAGCCGATCTACAAGATGGCGGACGCTGAACGTGCCTGGGGCAAGCTGCTGGCGCTATACAAAGCCGGTTTAGCATAAGTTGGCTGGCCTAAGTTATAGACCGGCGTTGCGTGCCAATACGCGCGTCATGCTGGACCAATCCATCTCTCCCTGCCCTTGCGCGAGGGCTGAGAGCAGATGGTCATGAACCAGGCTGGCTAGCGGCATCGGCGCAGTGCATTCCTCCGATGCCGCCAGCACCAGCCGGACGTCTTTTAGGCCAAGCCTCAAGGCAAATCCCGCCGGTTCGAACTTCTCTTCCGCGATCACGCGGCCATAGTTTGCCAGGACCTGCGATCCCAATAGAGAATTCATAATTTCAAGAAACGCCTGCGGAGCGACACCGGCCTTCCGCAGCGTGGCGTAGGCTTCGCCGAACGCTTCAATGGCGCTGATGATCATAAAGTTCCCGCACAGCTTGGTGACGTTTGCCTGCCACGGCTCCGCTCCCACCACGAATGTCGCCCGGCCGATCGCATCGAACAATGGGCGGCAGCGCTCAATGAGTTCAACCCGCCCCGCCGCCAGCACCACCAGGTTCTTGCTTTCGGCGGCCTCCGGGCGTCCGAAGACCGGGGTGCTGAGAAAGGCTTGGTTGCGTTGCGCGTGGTTTGCAGTCAACCTGCGTGCCAGTGCCGTGCTGATGGTGCTGTGCGAAAGATGAACGCAATCGCCCCGCATCGCCGAGACGATGCCATCTTTTCCAAACACCACTTCGTCAACTGCGTGATCGTCGGCGACCATGGTCATCACGGCCTCCGCATCGCGGCAGGCATCCGCGGGGGAAGCGGCCACCCGTGCTCCCTCGCTACCCAGCGCTTCCGCCTTTTCACGGCTGCGATTATAGACCGCCAACGTGTGCCCCGCGCGCAGCAAGTTGCGCGCCATGCCCATGCCCATTTTTCCGAGTCCGATAAAAGCGACATTCATAACAGCAAGCTTAGCGAACGAGGATTGGGCAAGCCAGCGTCTTCACAACCTGCTCACACGATTATGGTGGTGGAGCTAGATGGTTTGCAGCGCGAGACCCGCCTCGCGGGCAGCCTGGGCGATGACTTCTTCATCTGGTGCTGACGTGCGCGGACTTCATTCCCTCCAGCCGCAGATAACCTGCGGCGGCGCGCACGCGAACTGCTTCCTTGTGATCTTCCATCAGCGGAATCAAATCCACTTCGAGCGCAGGATTGTTGCGCAGGGCGATCGCGTGAACTGCTGCCGCGCGCACGGTCCAGTCCTTGTCGGTAAGCGCATCTTGGAGGGCCCGCAAAACTTGCGGTTGATTATCAGAGCCAAGCAACAGCGCAGCCGTCGCCCTCCCCGAAACACTGGGATCGGACAGGATCCCTTGCAAGGATGAAACACCAGCGCCCAAGCCGGGGATCGGAGCGAAGCCCGCGCCGGTGTGCAGCGCAAACATGAACAAGGTCTTGGGCGTGTGAATCATGCGCAGAGCGTCCCGTTTCTGCTTGGTAATGAATCCGGAAGAGGTCTTGGCATCGCCGCTCAAAACGTCTAACAGGGCCCCGCGTCCTACGGGCTTGTCGAGCGTCCACAGCGCTTGGGCCGCTGCAAAGCTTACTTCCGGAACGTCGCTGTCGAGGGCTTTCTGTAGCGCGGGAATGGTACGCGAACTCTTCAGATCCACCAGACTGGTGACGGTGGCCAACCGCACCTCAACGTCCTTGTCATTGAGCATGGCTTCAAGTTGCGACGTGTAAGGCTCACGCGGGCTCACCAATCCCAGCGACTGCACTGCCTGCTTTCGGGTGTCGGGATTCTTATCCTTTAAAGAGGCGGCGAGAAGATTCCGGGCGCGATCGCGAGTGGCCTGCGGCGTCGGCACGGGGGTCTGACCGAATCCAATGCAAAGCGAGATCAGAGGAAATACAAAAATAGTTCGCATAAGACACTCCTGTAGGATGTGGGCACGTCGTCAGCCATCCCTGCACACTGCGGACATTCACTGCACAGTCTTCGGAGAATTACGCCGATCGACCGCATTTGGTCACCTGACCCCACTTGGTCAGGAGCGAGCGCCGCTATCCATACAATGTTGGCATAAGCGAAATTAGGATCATGCCCTCGACGAATACATTCCGGCTGGCAGCGCTCAGTGGCGGCATCCTTCTTCTTGCATCTTGCGCACGACCGCCACGGCCGCCGGTCGAGGATCTGACCGGACGAACGGATCTATCGTCGTTCGCGCTGAAGCAAATACGAGGCACGCGCGATGGTGACCGGCTCGACGCCGAAGCCGTATTCGGTAACGGATCCTCCACCCTGACGGTACAAATGCGTTTCACCATCGGCGCACCCACCAAGCTGAAATCCGGTCAATGGCAGGCGACTGGCAACGAACTTCAACCACCTACTGGCAGCGTAGCCGAGCGGTCCGTCATGTTTCTCGGCGGCCAGGACGGTCCGCCCAGTATCGGCGGGAGGTTCGACTTGCTGGACGACTCCGGCGCCCCTCGGTTCCGCATTACTATTCCTACTACGGAGCTGAAAGTGAAACTACCTCCGCGCTAACAGGCCGGGCCCGTAACCCCATACGAACCTCCCCAATAGACCCAAGACGATTTCCGCGTAATAGTTTAAAGTAGTTCATGGGTAAACCAACTCGTGTTTTGCCAAATCGAGGAACTCGTATGAAAACCGTCAGCCGCCCCCGCATTACCACCCTGTTGTGCGTCCTCGCCTTCGGTCCTGCAAAGAATCTGGTCTTCGGCCAAGTGGACTTCTCAGGCTCGTGGAATCCCCTCTATCACGAGGATTATCCGGAACGTTTTCCCGGCCCGGAGCTGGCGGATTACGCCGGCCTGCCCATCAACGCCGCCGCCCGCGCCCGCGGCGACGCCTATGACGCCGACCGCATTTCGGTGGTCATGGAATATCAGTGCCGGCCCCATGGATCGGATTACTCCATGCGCGGCTCCGCTAACTTGCGCATCACTAAGGATATCGATCCGGAATCCGAACAGGCAATAGCGTTCAAGACCCACATCGGTTGGATGGAGGAGGAGCGCACGATTTGGCTGGATGGCCGTCCGCATCCTCCGGAAACCGCGGTTCACAGTTGGGCGGGTTTCTCCACCGGGGTCTGGGAGGGCAACATGCTAACCATTACCACTACGCATTTAAAGCCCAGCTATATGCGCCGTAACGGGATCCCGCGCAGCGACAAAGCCAAAGTCACCGAGCATTGGACCCGCCATGGCAATATCCTCACAGTGATCGTGTACATCGATGACCCGGTGTTCCTCACCGAGCCGTTGATTCGCAGCGAGAACTGGATGCTCGATCCAGGTCAGGAGTTTCTGCCCCAAAGCTGCGAGCCCGCGCCCGAGATCCCCGCGCCTAAAGGCACCGTGCCGCAACACCTGCCGGGAACCAATCCGTTTCTCCATGAAGTGGCTGATTGGTACGGGCTTCCCGTCAAGGCGACGCGCGGCGGTGCCGAGACCATGTATCCCGAGTTCCGCCAGACCATGGGCAAGCCCGAGAAACCGGTGCCGGCGAAATGCGACCGCTACTGCACTTGCGGTATGAATGGCGGCACTTGCGATTTGCGATAAATCCAATGACTCTCAAATTTCCACTATTGACCCTGGCGCTAGCCGGTGCTCTCTTTGCCCAGCAGCCGCCCACCGACGCGGAGGTTCAGGTATTACCAGTCCGCCCCGCGACCGCCGCCAACGGCGCCATATACATGATCAGCGGCGACGGCGGCAACATCACCGTCCAGGTCGGCTCCCAGGGCGTGCTGATGGTCGACACCGGCCTCGCCCCGCTGGCCCCCAAAGTAATGGCCGAGATCCGCAAGCTCTCGAAAGGTCCGGTGCACTACATCATCAATACCCATGTGCATCCCGATCACGTCGGCGGCAATGAGGCCTTTAGCAAACTGATCCCGCCCAATCGCGCGCAGCCGCTGCTCATCATCGCGCAGGAGAATGTGCTCAACCGCATGACCACGCCCGTCACCGGCAGCACCACGCCGCCCTACCAGATCGGTCTTCCCAGCGATGAATATTATTTGCCCTTCAAGGATCTTCACTATAACGGCGAGGCCGTCATCGTCTATCACGAGCCCAAGGCTCACACCGATGGCGATAGCGTGATCCTGTTCCGCGGGTCCGACGTCATCTCCGCCGGCGATGTCTTCACGCCCGGCGGCTACCCATTCATCGATCTGGAACGAGGGGGCAGCGTCGAGGGTGAAATCGCCGCGCTGAATCACATCCTCGATCTCGCTGTTCCCGCCGACAAGCAGGAAGGCGGCACGCTCATCATCCCCGGTCACGGGCGCTTGTGCGAGGAGGCCGAAGTGGTCGAATTCCGCGACATGGTGGTCATCGTGAAGGACCGCATTCAGGACATGCTCAAAAAAGGCATGACTCTGGCGCAAATCAAGGCCGCGCAGCCCACTATCGACTACGACACCGAATATGTCTCCGCCAACAGTTTCGTCAAAACCGACCAATTCGTCGAGGCCATGTACAAGAGCCTGGGGGGCAAATAACATGAAGCTCACGCTAGGCATGCTGGTTCTGAGCGCCGCCGCTTTCGCGCAACCTCCCCGTCCCGCCGCTCCGCCCAAGTCTCCTAAGGAAGCCGCTCCCGTCGATCTGACGGGCTATTGGGTCTCCATTGTCACCGAAGACTGGCGCTGGCGCATGGTAACTCCGCTCAAAGGCGACTCCGCCAGCGTCCCGGTCAACGCCGCCGCCAGAAAAGTGATCGACGCCTGGGACCCGGCGAAGGACGAAGCCGCCGGCCAACAGTGCAAAGCCTACGGCGCCCCCGCTGTCATGCGCATCCCCGGACGCGTGCACATCACCTGGCAGGACGACAATACGCTCAAAGTCGAAACCGACGCCGGAACCCAAACCCGCCTGTTTCACTTCGGCGGCAAGGCGCCCGAACGCGGCGAGCCCTCCTGGCAAGGCTATTCCGTCGCGAATTGGGAGCGTCCGATCCGGCCCCCGGAAGCCTCCGGCCTAGGCGTGCAGCGCGTCGGTAACAACGGGCGCTCGCTCGAAGTGGTCACCACGCAGCTCCGCCCCGGCTATCTGCGCAAGAACGGAGTACCCTACAGCGCCAACGCGGTGGTCAATGAATACTACGACCGCCATACGGAGCCGAATGGCGCCGAGTTTTTCACGGTGACAACGGTCGTGACCGATCCGGAATACCTGGCTGTGCCCTTCGTAACCAGCACCGACTTCCGGCGGGAAGTGGACGGGGCGAAGTTCAGCCCGGCGCCGTGCTCGGCACGGTGAGCGGGCTCGCTAAGTCACTTTAGTACGACGGAGCCCATTCGGAAACCGAGACGGACAAATCGCTAAAACAGTTGCTCACCGTCCGCCAGTTAGAGGCGACCGTTTGCCATCGGAAAGTTCCGTCTTCAGTATCCATTCAGAAGACTCCATCTGGATCGCCCCTCCCCCGCCGTGCTATATTCGATTGTGCCGCTCAGCATTCTTGGCGTGATTCCAGCCAGGTACGCATCTTCTCGATTTCCCGGCAAAGCCCTCGTCTCTATCGGCGGGAAAACTATGCTGCAGCACGTTTGGGAGCGTGCCTCGCAGGCGCGCTATCTCACCAGCGTCGTAATCGCCACCGATGACTCGCGTATTCAGGACGCAGCCGAAGACTTTCGCGCGCGTGTGGTTATGACCCGCAACGATCACACCTCTGGCACCGATCGCGTCGCCGAAGCCGCCTCGGCCTCCACCGCGCAGATCATCGTCAACATTCAAGGCGACGAACCTATGCTCGATCCCGCCGCCATCGACGCCGCCGTGCTGGGCTTGCTCGAGCACGACGAGATTCCCATGGGCACCCTCAAGAAGCGCATCGAAGACCGCGCCGAGATCGCCGACCCCAACGTCGTGAAAGTGGTCACCGATCACCGGGGCAATGCGTTGTACTTCTCGCGCTCACCCATTCCTTATATACGCGAGACCGCGGACGCGCCCGCGGCCCACTTCAAGCACATTGGCCTCTACGTCTACCGGCGCGACTTTTTGCTCGCCTACTCCGACCTCCCCATCGGCCCGCTCGAACAAGCCGAGCGCCTGGAACAACTGCGCGCGCTCGAAAATGGATTTAAAATACACGTGATCGAAACCGAGTACGAATCGCTCGGCGTCGACACGCCCGAAGATTGGCACAGAGTGTCGGCTCTTTACGAAAAAACGGTGGTGACGGAATAATGGCGAAATACATATTTGTGACCGGCGGCGTGGTCTCCTCCCTGGGCAAAGGCATCGCGGCGGCTAGTATCGGCTGCCTGCTAGAAAGCCGGGGTCTCAAGGTCACGCTGCAAAAGTTCGACCCCTACTTGAACGTCGATCCCGGCACCATGAGCCCGTTCCAGCACGGTGAGGTCTTCGTCACCGACGACGGCGCCGAGACCGATCTTGACCTGGGCCATTACGAACGCTTCACTCATTCACCGCTTTCGCAGGCCAATAACCTCACCAGCGGACGCATTTACGAACAAATCATCTCGCGCGAGCGCCGCGGCGATTACCTGGGCAAAACCGTGCAGGTGATCCCGCACGTGACCAATGAGATCAAAGCCGCCGCCCGCAGAGTGGCTACGGCGCCCGACGGGACCCCGGTGGACGTGGTCATCGTAGAAATCGGCGGCACTGTGGGTGACATCGAATCGCTTCCCTTCCTCGAAGCCATCCGCCAATTACGTCATGAGCTGGGCCGCGACAACACGCTCTTTGTCCACGTGACCCTGGTTCCCTGGATCGCCGCCGCGCAGGAATTGAAGACCAAACCCACCCAGCACAGCGTAAAAGAACTACGCGCTATCGGTATCCAACCCGACATTCTGCTGTGCCGCAGCGAGCGCCCGATTCCTCCCGATATGAAGGAGAAGATCGCGCTCTTTTGCGACGTCGATCCACTGGCCGTCATCACCGCGCGTGATGTCGAAAGCGTGTACGAGTGCCCGCTAGTGTTTGCCGAGCAAAGCGTCGACGATATCGCGCTGCGCCTGCTGGCGATGGACGCGCCTCCGCGCGATCTAACGCGCTGGCGCGAGATGGTCGGCCGTATGAAACATCCCGCGCGCCAGGTTTCGATCGGCCTGGTCGGCAAATATGTCGAATATGAGGATTCCTATAAGAGCTTGAAGGAAGCCCTGCTGCATGGCGGACTGGCCCATGATGCGCGCGTTGACATCACCTGGATCGAAGCCGAACGTCTGGAATGGCCGCAGGCCGCAGCCCAGCTTGAAAGCTTCGACGGCATCCTAGTCCCCGGCGGCTTCGGCAAGCGCGGCATCGAGGGGATGCTAGTGGCCATCCGCTACGCGCGCGAAGCCAAGGTCCCTTACTTCGGCATCTGCCTGGGCATGCAAACTCTAGTGATAGAATTCGCGCGCAATGTCTGCGGTCTGGCCAACGCCAACTCCACCGAGTTCGATCAAGCTGCCGCGGACCGCGTTATCTATAAACTGCGTGAGTTGAAAGGCGTCGACGAACTGGGCGGCACCATGCGCCTGGGCGCTTATCCCTGCAATCTGGCCGAAGGCAGCTATGCGCGGGCCGCCTATGGGGAGGCCCAAATCAGCGAGCGCCATCGCCACCGCTACGAATTCAACCGCGAATACGAAGACATTTTAAAACAGCACGGCCTGCGCCTGACCGGCGAAACGCCCGATGGAATTTATGTTGAAATCTGCGAGCTGGCTGGGCACCCCTGGTACCTCGGCTGCCAGTTCCATCCCGAGTTCAAGTCCAAACCGCTCGAACCGCATCCATTGTTTGAAGCTTTCATCGGCGCCGCGCTGGAACACCACAAACGACGCACCGAAGGCATTCGCGAGCCCTTCTCGGCTCTAGACCTCCACCGCGAAACGTCCGCCGTCAGATCGTGATCATTGAAGTCAATCCCCAGATACAGATTGGCGACGGCCAGCCACTGGCCCTGATCGCCGGTCCTTGCGTGATCGAGAGCGAAGAACATGTCCACTTTCTGGCGAGCGAGATCCGCAAGATTGCTGGGCCGTTTATCTTTAAGGCATCCTTCGATAAAGCCAACCGCTCGAGCTCCGGCTCCTACCGTGGCCCCGGCATTACGGAAGGGCTGCGCATCCTGAAGAGCGTGCGCGACACTGGAATTCCGGTGCTCACCGATGTTCACGAACCCGCACAAGCCGAACTCGCCGCTGACGCCGTGGACATCCTGCAAATTCCCGCGTTCCTATGCCGGCAGACCGATCTTCTCACCGCCGCGGGGCGCACCGGCCGCATCGTGAATATCAAAAAAGGCCAGTTCGTCGCGCCCCAGGATATCCAGCACGCGGCCATGAAAGTCGCCGCCACCGGCAACAATAAGATTCTGATTACCGAGCGCGGCAGTTCCTTCGGCTACAACAACCTGGTGGTGGATATGCGCGGACTCGCCATTATGCGCAGCCTCGGCTGGCCGGTGGTATTTGATGCCACCCATAGTGTGCAACTGCCCGGCGCTGCCGGAGCCGTTTCTGGAGGCCAGCCGCAGTTCATCGCCCCACTCTCTCGTGCCGCCGTGGCTGCGGGCTGCGATGCTGTATTCGTCGAAGTTCATGAAGCCCCCGAGCGTGCCTTATCCGACGGCGCCAACGCGTTACGTCTGGATCTGCTCGGCCCGTTGTGGTCCAAGTTGCGCGCGATTCACGATCTCGCCACCGCTTGAATGCATTAGACGGAGAATGCTCCCTGCGACATGTTCTATCTAGCCCTCGCCTCGCGCGAGGACGCCCTACTGCTCACCCTCGACGGACCCTTGAAAAAGGAAGCCCGCAGCCGACGTCAGGGTTGGATGAATGATCTGCACGCCCGCGGCCGAATCCGCGTCTAGAATATAGATATGCGTGACCTCGCCCTTACCCGCAAGCATCGCCGTCGCGGCTTTTCGCTCATCGAACTGCTGATCGTGATCGCCATCATCCTGGTGATCGTGACCATCGCTGTCCCGCAGTACAACAAGCAGATGATGTCGGCCCATGAGACCGCCGCGATCCAGGCTATCCAGACCATCCATGCCGTGGAAACGCAATATTACTCGCAATTTGGCCGCTATGCAGTCAGTCTGGCCGAACTAGGGCCGCCCGCTAGCGGAGCCGCCGGGCCGGCCGCCGCCGATCTGATTTCGAAGGATCTCGCGGAAGGCAAGAAGAGTGGATATATCTTTACGGTCGCAGCTACACCCACCGGCTACGCGATCTCAGCCGTGCCCGAGGCCTTCAACAGCTCCGGGCGCCGGACTTTTTATTCAGACCAAACCCTGGTTGTGCGCAACAACTGGTCGCAGGAGCCGGCCACTGTCAGCAGCGCCGAATTAAAGTAGCCGACCGCGATCCCTGTCGCGCTCGAGTGAATCTGCTATTCCGTTTATCCCCCCTCAGCAGCCCAGCGAGCCGCCTGCGTTAAAGCCACTACCTGGTCGCGCAAGAAGTCCGCTTCCTTATGTTGCCGGAGCAGGTCGAACAGAAACACCCGGTGCTCCAGATTGCGGATCAAGTCGGCAAACTGCTCGGATTTGACGGACTCCCAAACTTTACCCGCCCGCGCCAGCTCCCGGAGGGCCTCATGGTAATGTCCGGTATCTTCCTCCAGCCGCGCCAGCGTTTCGTAGCCACGGGCGAGGCGTGCGCCACCGGAGCGCTTGAAGGTTCCCACCGCTTCCATCAGCAGTTCGCGGGCCCGCGAATAGCGCCGCCAACCCATATAGCGAGTGGCCAGCTCCCATTGCGCTTCCGCGACCTTATGTTGATCCATACCCACCATTCGAAGCTTCAGGTTCAGCACCCGCTCAAACTGTGCCGCCGCACCGTCAATGTCGCCGCAAGCTTCAAGCGATTCGGTCAGCATCATTAAATCCGACGTCGCCTCCGGCGAATCCAGGCCGCTCTCTTGCTCGTGAACCCGTATGGCGCGCCGCAAGCAACGCTGCGCCTCGGCATGATTTCCCAGCTTGTGGTGCACCGCGCCCAGATCGCTCAGCCGATGCGCGGTGGCCGGATGAGTCTCGCCCAGCGTCCGCTCGTGGATGGCAGCGCTCTGGGCTAATAGATCCGCTGCTTCAGGCAAGCGGCCTTGCTGCTGCCGAAGTAGCCCGAAACGATGCTGGCGGCGTGCCACTTGCAGCGGTTGGCTATGCTTCAAACCCGCTTCGAGTGCGCCGGCTTCCTCCAGCAGGTGCGCGGCTTCATCCAGGTTGCCACGGTCAGACTCGATCGCCGACAGGGCATCCACACACTCGACCAGCAACTCGCGCTCGTTGGTGCGCGACGCGAGTTCATGGGCAGAGCGCACCGTTTCGGCGGAATCCGATAATTTCCGGGAATCGCCCCCCGTCAGAAATTGTCTGCGCTGCGCTTCCGCCAGTTGCAGCCGTATCCCAATCCGCTTTTTCGCCGACTCATGCCGCTGCTCGCTTTCGACGATGGCCTGCGCCAGATGCAGCTCCGCGCCCGCATAATCGGCCTCCTCAAACAGGCGCTCGCCGTAGGGCCGGTACGGGCTCCAGGATGCCAGACGCAGCTTGGGTGACCCAATCAAAGACCGAAGATTTCCAAACATAGGCATTCTCCGACTAACGGCTGTTGATCGGTTGGATAGGGCTTAAACTTTAGTTTCTCCGAGGACGATAGTTTGTGATCCGGTCAACACCTTAGTTTCAGGCGACCGCGTACATCGCTGTCGCATTCCGTCGCTTGACCCCGGTATCTTATTCTCACTAAAATGAATACAGGAGTTAGGCTGTCCGATGCTTCCGCGTAGCCGCGAGCTGCTTCACGAGATCGTCGCCGCTTATATAGAGACCGGCGAGCCGGTGGCGTCGCGCTCCGTCGCCCGCCGCCGTGGCGATACGCTCAGCGCCGCATCGGTTCGTAATGTAATGGCGGACCTGGACGAAGAAGGCTACCTGCACCAGCCCCATACCTCGGCCGGCCGGATTCCCACTGAGAAGGCGTTCCGCAGCTACGTGCAGTCGCTGACACTGCGCCGCATGGCCACCGCCGAAATTGAACGACTGCGTGCCGAGTTCGGACGTCTGGAAACAGTGGAACGGCGGGTAGAGTATAGCTCGCGGATGCTTATGGATCTGACCCGCGGCTTTGGCATCGCCGCCGCCATCCGCCAGATCAGCCCGGCTCTCGAACACATCGAACTGGTTTCGCTCCAGGACCACCGGGTGCTAATGGTGGTGGTGACGCGCGATCACGAAGTCCATAACCGGGTAGTGAAGCTGGACGAATTGGTCTCGGGCGACGAGCTTGCTTCGATCCGCAATTACGTGAACCGCAACTTCGCAGGCTGGACCCTCGAGCAGGTGCGCCGGGAGCTTTCTGCCCGCTTGGAACATGCCAGCGCGACCTACGACGAAATTCTCCGCAAGCTGACCATGCTCTATTCGAAGGGTCTGCTCGATATTGCGTCGAGTCCCGAAGTTCACATGGAAGGCGCCAGCAATCTGGTGGGGCTGGACCTGCACCTCACTAAGGAAAAGATGCGCGAGTTATTCCGCGCGCTGGAGGAAAAGAAGCGGGTGTTGGAGCTGGTGGATCGCTTCCTCGAGCAACCCGCCGGCGAAATCGGCGTCCACGTGGGACTCGCCGCTACGCACCCGTCGATGGGTGAACTCTCGCTGATCGGAGTGCCGGTACAGCTCGCCAGCGGTATTTCCGCCGTCATCGCCGTGCTCGGCCCCATGCGCATGAATTACGGCCGCGTGATGTCGGCGGTCCAAAACGTAGGCCAGGCTTTCGTCGACTCCTAACCTGCCGGTTTCCTGGTGTCGAAACTGGGCCCCGATAGCGAGCAATGATACGCTGGAATTGTGCGTAACGGAAAAAAGAAAATGAGTAGCGAAAGTATTACGAAAGACGCGGACGAGTCTCAACCGGTGGAGACTCAGGGCGCCGGCGACGCCAATCCGACAGATCCTATAGCCGCCCTGACAGCCGAACGCGATCAGCTGGCCGCAGAAAAAGCTGAATTGCAGGACCGTTTTCTGCGTAGCCAGGCGGAGTTTCAGAACTCCCGCAAGCGCGCCGAAAAAGAGCGCGTGGAGTTCGCGGAATACGCCAGCACCGAAGCGGTGCGAGCACTGCTGCCTATCCTCGACGACTTCGAGCGGGCCACCAAAGCTGATTCGTCGGATAAAGAATTCAGCAAAGGTATGCAGATGATCTACCAGCGGTTTTACGACTCTCTGAAGAAATTGGGGCTGGAGCCGATTGTGTCGACAGGCGAGGCATTTGATCCGCATGTGCATCACGCCGTCGAGATGGTTGAGACCGAGGAAGCCCCCGATCACACCGTGCTCGATGAGTATCAGAGGGGGTACAATTTCAAAGGCCGTCTGCTGCGTCCGGCCATGGTTAAAGTCGCTGTGGAGCCCGGTTCCAAATAAACCGGAGAAAGTATAAGCATTTGAGCGTGACCAAACGCGACTATTACGAAATCCTCGGTGTCAGCCGCGACTGCGATGAACCGGCCCTCAAGACCTCTTACCGGAAACTCGCGCTGGAGTTTCATCCCGACCGCAATCCTGGCAACCACGAGGCCGAAGAAAAATTCAAGGAAGCGGCGGAGGCCTATAGTATCCTGAGTGACGCTCAGAAACGCGCCGCCTACGATCGCTTCGGCCATCAAGGCGTGTCCTCGGCCGCCTCCAACGGATTCGATGCGACTGCGGGCTTCCCCGATCTCGCCGATATTCTGAGCGACGTCTTCGGGTTTGGCGACGTCTTCGGCGGCGGACGGTCCCAACAGCGCCGTTCGCGCGCGCAGCGGGGCGACGATGTTCGCTACGACTTAGAGATCACTTTTGAAGATTCCATGCGCGGTTTGTCGATCGATATCCAAGTCCCGCGCCTGGAAGAATGCGGACGCTGCAAAGGCAAAGGCGCGGAGCCCGAGGACGGACTCACTACCTGCCCCATCTGCCGCGGCCGGGGTGAAGTCATCTACCAACAGGCGTTTCTTTCGGTGCGCCGTACCTGCAGCCAGTGCGGAGGCCGGGGACAGATCATTCGCCGGCCCTGCAAGGAGTGCAAGGGCGAAGGCTACCAGCGTCGCGAGCGCAAGCTCAAGGTCAACATCCCCGCCGGAGTCGACGAAGGCACGCAGTTGCGGCTTTCGCAAGAGGGTCAACCTGGCGCCAATGGTGGGCCCCCCGGGGATCTATACGTGGTCCTCAAGATCAAGGCGCATCCCATCTTCGAGCGTAATGAGGACAACCTGCATTGCACCGTGCCCATTAACGCGGCGCAGGCTGCTCTCGGAGCCTCCGTCGATATTCTAACCTTGGACGGTCTCCAGACTATCAAGATACCCGAGGGTTCGCAGGCCGGCAGCCGCTTGCGTATTAAAGGACTCGGCGTACCGCACGTCAATGGCAGCGGCCGCGGTGACCTGTTTATTCACCTGGACGTGCGCATCCCCACCAAGCTCTCGCGCGAGCAGCGCAAGCTTTTCGAACAGCTTCGCGAACTGCTCCCGGTCGAAAACGAGCCCACTGAAAAGGGTATTTTCGACAAGGTCAAAGACTACTTCATGTAGGGCGCTGAGCCTTGAGCCGGATAATCAACTGTCAGCGTTGAACCCCGGTCAGAATTAATTTCACAGAAATTTTACAAAGACTTTACAAATTCGCTTTAACACCAGCGTAAGCTCGGGAATCCGTTATAGGAGAGGATACTCGAATGCAACCCTTCACTGGTTTCGCGAGGCTGGTGCTCGCGGCAGCTCCACTGATGCTTTTGGCCAGGTCGGCATCGGCCCAACACTATACACAATTCAACCTGGTCTCGAATCAGTCTGGGCAGGCCGCCCACATGGATGCGAACCTTGTAAACGCATGGGGGATCGCCCACACCGGCACCACCCCCTGGTGGGTCGCTGACAACGGAACCGGCAAGTCCACGGTGCTCAATAGCACCACCGGGGCAACACTTCTCACCATCACTGTTCCGGGCGCTCCCACGGGGATGGTCGCGAACAGCACGCCGGGTTTTTCCGTCTTGGGAGGCGCGCCGGCCCGCTTTCTGTTCGCTTCCGAGGATGGAACTATCTCTGCGTGGAATGGCGGTGCGCAAGCCCAAGTTGTGGTGACTACAGTCGGCGCCGTTTACAAGGGCATCGCCATCGCCATCGTCGACGGCAATCCTCGGCTCTACGCAACTGATTTTCACGGCGGCCACATCGATGTATTCGATGCCAGCTTTCAACCGGTGACGCGGGGCAACGGAAATGGCAATGGAAACGGGAATGACGACAGCTTCTTCTCGGGAAAGCCGAATGGCTTGGTGCCATTCAACATTCAAAACCTCGGCGACACCATGTTTGTCACCTTTGCGAAGCAGGACTCGGCTAAACACGATGAGGTGGATGGGCCGGGCCTGGGGCTGATTGGAGCGTTCACGCCCGCTGGCAAGCTGATCCAATGGTTTGATCAAGTCAACGATCTGAACGCACCCTGGGGATTGGCGATGGCACCGAGCGAGTTTGGGACGTTCAGCCATCACCTCTTAGTGGGACAATTCGGCAGCGGTGAGATTCTGGCTTTCAACGCTTCCTCCGGGAAGTTCGCCGGCAAGCTGCTCCAGCCAGTGTCAGCCGGAGGCCAACCGATCGTCATCGATGGCGTCTGGGGCATCGGCTTCGGCAATGGGGGCAGTGCCGGCCCCCTCAATACGCTGTTCTTCGCGGCAGGACCGAACGGTGAATCCAACGGCTTATTCGGGGCCCTGACCACTGTGCCTGCCGACTTGGTCCAGGGCAACAGCAACTGACTCTTCGGATTTATGGACGCGCCTGGAGCCAAGTAATAATCTGCCAGCGCTGAGGCTCAGGCAGATGGGCGAAGGACGGCATTCCACGGGTTAACGATCCATTGCGCAAGATCCAGAACAGTGTACCTGGTGCCGCGTTATAAATCTCAGGCTGGCGAAGCGGCGGGGCTTTTCCTTCGCCGCCTGCTCCATTCAGACCGTGGCATGAGGCGCATTCGCGGGCAAACAGCTTTGCGCCCGCGCGCCGCGCGCTCTCCTGGCCTGCCAATGGATTGATCCGAGCCTCGGTTCGTGAGGGCGCCTGATGCACTAGGCTCCCGGACCGTGCCCATGCCATGCCCGCCAGCAAGCAACACCAGGCGAGGGCGCTGATGCTTAGAGGGGTTTTCACGGTGTACCTCCAGAGTTGCGGAACAAACGGCCCAACGTACGTCCGAACTGATCGAACTCGTAGGAAACACCAAATCGCAGCAAGAACCGTGCGCTAGTGTCGGTCAGTCCAAAACTAGGAGAAGCGCTGAGCCTGACCCCATTCGCGAGGGTCCATGCGGCGGTGGGCGCGAGGTAGTGCGAGGTCTGGCTTAGCCCGAAATCTGCATGCGTTCCCAGGCCCCCATAGAGCTCGACGCCCGCCTGAAAATTCTCCGCGCAGAAATTGCAGCGGGCCGGCCGCGCCACGAGGGCCAAGGGCCGGCTGACGCCCACCGCGTATCCGAATTCGTAAGGAGCGTGGCTAACATTCTTCTCCGCTATGAAATTTTCGGCAATGGTCCAGCCTTTGAAATAGCTTCCCAGAATCAGCTTGACCTCAACCTCCCGTTTCTTCTCAGCGCGCACTTCGGAGTTAGGACCAGTCAAATCGTCCTTGCCATCCGTCCCGACCACCTCAAGCAAGGTTTTATCCGCCCCATTGATATTCTCGAATTCCACGTATAGCACCGGGTTGATCCAGTGTTCCCGCGGCAACAACCGAAAGCGATTCTCCCAACGATACCCGGTAAAGAGAGTGCTGTCGCCGCCGGTAGCCTGCCCATCGAGATACATCTCGCTGGTCCACCAGCCTTTCACGCCGTATTCGAATTCCAGAGCGGAGCCCAGAAACCGGTCGTCGCCGGGCTTGCCGGTGACGTTCTTGGTAGTAATCTCCAGATTGCCCGGTTCCTCCATCTGGTGCGTATAGGTCACAAAGAAAGGCCCCTCGCCACCCCGCGCTATCGGCGGCCAGAAAAGGGCTGTCAAACAAACGATTAAAACCCGCTGCCGAATTCTCCAGTTGCAAGTCATTTGCATTTATATAGTGACGATAGCCTATGGAATATAGATTGTCAATACTATTCGCAAACGGGATGCAACTAGATCAAGCGCCGCGAACGGCCTGAACGCACGGCAGCGGCGGCGAATTTCGCGGCGAGTGACGCGATGTCTTCCACCGCAAGTCGCATCTTGCGCCGCCAGTTGGGATACTGCCAAGTGCTGCCCGGCAGATTCTGCTGGTCGGTTTCGCCCGAGAGGTCTTCTTGATTGATCACCGCCAGAACGCACGGCGTTGACAACAGGAAACCCAGAGGATCGCCGGCGAATCCCGCGCCGCGGAGCGCCGCTTCCAAGCGCTCGACTTCGGCCATGCGATGCGCCTTCTGGCTTTGGTACTCGGCCTCATCCGCCAATCCCGCCGCTTTGCGCGCTTCGAGGTCGCGTCCCTGCGCGAACCCCGCGAGGGTCGGCAAGTCATGGGTGGTTGAGCACACTAGCGCGTTTTCGGGATAGGCTTCGGGCGGAAGGAAGTTCCCCGCCCTGTCTCTCCCGAACCACAGCACGCGATAGCTCAGCACGCCGGCGTCGGCCAGCGCGGCGCGGGCCTCGTCGGTCACCGTGCCTAAATCCTCCCCGATCACCAAGAAGTTGCCACGTACACTTTCAAGCGCCAAGATCCCCAGCAAGTCCTGCGCGTAATCCTGCACGTAGGTTCCCTGGCTGGTTTCGAAACCTTGTGGAATAGTGAACAGCCGGAAGAAACGCATCACGTGGTCGATGCGCAGAGCGCCACCGCAAGCCGCCGCATTGCGAATGGATGTCGCGAACAACTGATAGCCGTCGCGGCGGTGCTGCTCGCGATTGGGCGGCGGAAAACCCCAATCCTGTCCGCTGGGCGCCAGTTCATCCGGCGGCGCTCCTACCCGCGAGCCGGTCACAAAAAACGGCCGGAGCGCCCACAGATCGGCGCCATACTGGTCGGTAGCGAGCGCCAGATCATGATACAGGCCCACGCGCATTCCCCGAGCCAGCGCGTGAGCGTGCGCCAGGGCGGCCTGTATTTGAATTTGCCATTGCAGAAACTTAAAGAACAGAATGCGTTCCTTATGTTTTTCGGCAAACTCGCCGGTAGCCACCGACCGGGGGTTGCGGTATTCCTCCGGCCAGTCGGTCCACAGCCAGACGTGAGGGTCACGGCGATGCATCTCCTCGTCGAGGGCGCAAAATGTGGCGTAGTCCCTCAGCAACTGCCCTTGCGATTCTATATAAGTCTCAAACTCATCACGTTCGTAATGCGCCGGTCCGCGGCCCTCCATAAACTGCTCGAAGATCCGCTCGAGTGCCTTCAGCTTCAGCCGCGCTACGCGCTCATATTCGACAAACTCACTGGCGCGCAACTCCGCGATCTCCGTTCGCATTCGGTCATCGAGGCGCGGGTCGCCGATTCTTTCCACGTCCAGATAGATGAAGTTGCGGAAAAACGCACACTGCGGCAGATACGGGCTGGTATTGTACGGCTGCCGATTGGCGATCGCGTGCAGCGGATTCAGCGCCACAAAGGCCGCGCCTGCGGGAGCGAAGGCATCGATCACTGCGTGTAGATCCGTGAAATCTCCACATCCCCAATTTCGGCCTGAGCGCAGTCCAAAGAGGCTCACCGCCAGGCCCGCAGTGCGTTGCTCTCCAGCCTGGGCGCGCGGGGGACAAACGATCAGGCGTGCTTCGGCGAAGGTTTCGAGTTCCGGTTTCTTCATCCACAGCAGGCGGGCATGATGATAACCGAGGCGCAACGGCCGCGGCAGCGGCAGGCGTTTGGCGAGCCATTCGGTGCCCTCGATAGTGGCGGTTTCGAGAGTTTTTAGCTCCGGCATCCAAAACCAGTGATGCTCCAGGTCGCCGTTTTCCCACTGGATTTCGAGCTTCACCGATGCGCCCTGGCGGCTCGAGGGAATGCGGATGCGCAGGTGGTCGGTGTCCTTGCGGATCACCAGCGTCGGGTCGATCGGCCGGCGCCATTCCGCGGCTTGGCGCGCGGCCAGCCCCAACTCGATCTCTTCGCTGGTGCCGGCCGAAAATCCCAACGACTCGAGCAGTGCACGCAGCACTGCCGGGGAAGCGGCGTGCTGCTGCCCCCACGTATCGTAATAACTGGGATCGATTCCGTACGCTTGGGCAGCTTGGACGAGAAGGCTTTCGTAACTCATGGAAACTTTCAGTGTAGCCGTCATGCTGCCTCACCCGTGAGATAATGAAGTCGTGGACTCGACCGATACAAAATTTCATTTAAGCCAGCCCCCAGAGCTGTTCGCGCGCATCGATCAAGAGCCGGAACCCGACGAATTCGGCGAATCGATTGTGATGACTACGCTCGGCAGCGTGGTCAACTGGGGCCGCAAAAATGCAATTTGGCCGATGAGTTTTGGCTTGGCCTGCTGCGCCATCGAGATGATGTCAATGATCGGCTCGCGCTTCGACATTTCACGTTTCGGCGCCGAGGTGATGCGCGGTTCTCCACGCCAGTCCGATCTGATGATTATCGCCGGACGTGTTTCGAACAAAATGGCACCGGTAATCCGGCGGCTGTACGAGCAGATGCCCGAACCCAAGTGGGTCATCTCAATGGGCGCTTGCGCGACCTCCACCGGCGTATTTTCGAATTACGCGCTGGTGCCGGTGAACCAGGTAATCCCAGTCGACGTCTACGTTCCCGGCTGCCCTCCGCGGCCGGAGCAATTGATCTACGCCGTGACTATGCTGCAGAAGAAGATCGAGCAGGATACGCACGTGGTAGCAAAGCTGCTCAACATCGATTAACTGATTCACTGCGATTCAAGCGCGTCATCGCGAGTCAGTACTAAAGTGTTTTGCCTTCACCGCCGTCCTAGTACCATATAGATTGCATATGCAGGGCGAAGCGCCGGCGATCGAAATCCGGGATCTGCGGAAACTGTACGGTGACAAGGCCGCGGTCGACGGTTTGACACTCACGGTCCCGCAAGGCTGCTTTTTCGGCTTCCTGGGACCCAACGGAGCCGGCAAAACTACCACCATCAAAATGCTGATGGGCTTGGCACCACCGACTTCGGGCAGCATTCAGCTGCTGGGCCTGCCCATGCCCGAGCGCTCGCTCGATATTAAACAACAAATCGGTCTGGTGCCGGACGAATCCATGCTATTCGATCACCTCACCGGCGGCGAGTTCATTGAGTTTGTGGGCCGCATCTATGGACTGGATCGCGCGATGGCGCGCGCCCGCGCGGATGAGTTGCTGGACCTGTTCGAGCTCGGCAGCTCCCCGAAGAAACTGATCGCTGAATATTCCAAGGGCATGCGCAAGCGCGTCGCCATGGCGGCTGCCTTGATCCATCGTCCCAAACTGTTTCTAATGGACGAGCCGTTTGAAGGCGTCGACGCCGTGGGCGCGCGTTTGATGAAGGACATCCTGCTCGATCAAGTCCGTCATGGCGCCACCATATTTCTCACCTCGCACGTGCTCGAAGTGGTGGAGCGCCTGTGCGAGCGCGTAGGCATTATTCACGAAGGCAAACTGATTGCCGAAGGTTTGATGGCCGACATGCGCGGCACCGCGGCGACGCTCGAAGACGCCTTCGTGCGCGCGCTTGGTATGGAGCACGCCGCAGAAACGCTCGACTGGCTCTAGGGAACGCACACCATGACGCAAATCGGCGCCATCTTCTGGGCTCAATGGCGCACGCTTTATCACTTCTATCCACGCCGCGGCGTGGCTTGGTCTGCCATAGTCGGCTTCATCTGGTACGGCCTATGGACCGGCGCGGCCATAGTGATGCTGCGCGTCTTCAGCAATCCGAGCCAGATTCCGGTGATCCGCATCGCGTTGCCCGGCGGCCTGCTGCTGATGTTCCTCTATTGGCAAGTGGTACCACTAATGCTCGCGACCACCGGCTCGTCGCTCGATCTGCGCAAGCTGCGCGCCTACCCTATTCCGGATAGCCAGCTCTTCTCTATCGAAGTTTTGCTGCGTGTCACCGCCGGCATAGAAATGGTGCTGGTATTGATCGGCATTACTATCGGGGCCCTGTTGAACCCGGCGCTTCCCAAATGGAGTCTGCTGGCGACGGGAGTGTATATAACCTTCAATCTGATCATCGCCGTGGGCCTGCGCGATATGATGGCGCGGCTGCTGGCGCGCAAACGCATCCGTGAATTAGTATTTTTTCTCCTGATCCTGGGCGCAGCGCTGCCTCAGTTGGTGTTGGCGCGCCAAGGCATGGTGAGCCCACAGTTGCGCCTCCTGATCACCCGCGATAACTGGCAGGGATGGCCCTGGGCCGCCGCGTCGAACCTGATTCTGGGAATCCGGCTGGCGCCTTCACTCGCGGTACTCTGCGCGTGGACCCTGGGCGCATTGGTATTCAGCCGATGGCAGTTTTCGCGGACGCTGGCCTTCGATTCCGACGCCGCCAACGCGCGCGGGTCCAAGTCGGGCGGACGGTCCTGGTGGATCGAATGGTTCTACTGCCTGCCTTCGACTCTGCTTAAAGACCCCCTGGGCGCGCTAATCGAAAAGGAATTCCGTTTTCTGGTGCGCTCCCCGCGCTTCCGCCTGGTGTTTCTGATGGGATTCACCTTCGGCCTGGTGATCTGGCTACCGATGGTGTTTGTTCCACACGGCCCCCTGGGGGAATTTTTCGTGCGCAACTATCTCACGGTGGTGTGCGTGTACTCGCTGATGCTAATGAGCGAAGTGTGCTTCTGGAATGCTTTCGGTTTTGACCGTTCCGCCGCGCAATTCTATTTTCTTGCGCCGGTGTCTTTCACGCGCGTAATGGCCGGCAAGAACTTAACGGCTCTATTCTTCATGCTGATTGAAATTGTCATGGTTACTACGGTGTGCATACTACTGCGCATGCCGCTCGATGCGCGCCGCTTTGCCGAAGCTTATAGCGTGGCCGCAGTGGTGATGATTTTTCTGTTCAGCGCGGGTAACCTGCTCTCCATTCGTCAGGCTCGCGGTGTGAATCCCGCAAACTCGTTCCGCACCGGAGCCGCGGGGCAGCAGCAGGCCACACTGTTTGCAGTCTATCCAGTTACCTTTGCGCCGATTCTGCTGGCCTATCTGGCGCGCTACGCTTTTGGCAGCCAAGCCGCATTGTTCGTGGTGCTGGCGATCGATGCCATCGGCGGGCTGATCGTCTACCGCGTAGCGCTGGATTCCGCCGTTCAAACCGCGGAACGCACGCGCGAAGCCATGATCGCCGCGTTATCCGCCGGCGACGGCCCGATTGCTGACTGATGCCTGTCGTTCGAGCTTGAGCAGCGTTTGCTTCGTGGGCAAGCCGCCGCCGAAACCGCCCAGCGTTCCGTCGCCGGCAATTACTCGATGACACGGGATCACAATGGGCAATGGATTTGCCCCGTTAGCCGAGCCCACCGCGCGTGATGCCTTGGGATTGCCCACACGCCGGGCCAGTTCGCCGTAGGAAATGGTCTCGCCGTAAGGGATCCCTTGCAACTGCCTCCATACCGAGCGCTGGAACTGAGTGCCTTTCGGCGCGAGCGGCAGATCGAAGCCCCTGCGTTTGCCCGCGAAATACTCGCGCAGTTGCTGAACCGCTTGCCCCACGGGTCCGCGTGACGATTCCTGCCAACCCGGCTCCGGCTTCACAGCGTTCCCGCGCCGAGGAAATGCGATGCGCAAAACCGCGTCCGCATCGCCCGCGATCAGAAGGGTCCCGATGGCAGTTTCGAAATAAGCGTAGTTCACGTTGTCTATGCTACACCGCCAACTTGCCGTGGTACAGCATGTCTTTCATGGTGAACTTGACTTTGATTTCCATGCGGCCCAGCTTGGTGCTGAAGCTCACTTGCTTGTCGTCCATCGATACGTCGTCCATGCGCGAAAAGTAGAAATAGACACCCGGGCCTCGGCTACCTACGCGCGATCCCAGTTCTATCTTTTCGAGTTTGATAGGGCCGTCTTTGCGTTCGAGACGCGACGACTCCATGAACATTTCCATACGGCGGTCGTTGCGTGCGTTGCGGTCTTCGTCATCCTCGCCGGAGTTGCCGTCTGAGTTTCGGGGGCGGTCGCCGGTCGCGGGCAAATCGCCAATCAAGGCGATTACGTAATACTTTTCGAAATCAGGATTGGGTTTTTCATCGCTGGCTCCAACGCGTAGCGCTTCCTGAATCGGCAGTGCCGATTCCCATCGCACTGTGGCGTTGAATTGCTCGCGCCCATCGTCTCGCGGATCGCCTCGACCTTGACCGCCGGGGTATCCTCCACCCTGCCTGCCCCCGCCCGGGAAACCAATACCGCCTCCTGGGAAGCCGATACCAGCGCCCCCGCGGGAGCGCCCTCCACCACCTCCATTACCGAAACTTCCACGACCGCCGCTAACTATCGGAGCTGGTTTGGCCCACGGGGACCTGGTGAGCATTCGGTCTATTTCATCCGCGTTCCACTCACTCGATGGCTTGGTCTCCCAGAATTCCTTAGTGCCAAAGGCCCACACCGGAAACGCAGCAGAAAGCGCGGGAACACCGGCAGCCAACCGCATCACACCACGTCTGGTAAGCATAAACGTGAGACGGACGCCGCAGTCTGGCGGGTTACGAAAAACTGGATCACGACAGTCCGGTTAGCGCTAGCGTTTCTCACGCGGCGAACGGTTGGTTAACGCGGCGATCAAGCGGCGCCCAGTCGCCGTCGGGGCGATCCGACCGCGCACGATGTCGCGGGTCTCCAGGCGCCGAGCGTACATGGCTTCGTTATCATCGAGATCCTGGCGGAGCGTTGCGCCCTTCAAAGCGATCCCAGCAAACACGCCGCGGGCGCGCGCCCAGGACAGAATCTCGGCGGTAAACTTGGCGTCTGTCTGGGCAGTGGCGCTCCGTCCCACCGGACCCGCGGCTACTTCCCCTTCGCCGCCCAGCGTGAATTGGCTTTGCAGCAGCCGGTCCGCTCCCCGATCGTTCATCACCAGCATGACAACGTCAGTCTCCGATCCACCGATCTGAAAACCGAAGCTGCCGCCTTCGATGCGGATCGCGGCCGGAGCCGACCAGCCATGATCGGTGTTCCGGCGGCACGTGATAAAGCCTTTGCCATATTGCGCGCCCACGATGAAGGCGCCCTTCTTCACGCCCGGAATGATCACCGCGCAATGGGCTTTCTCGAGCAGGTCGCGTGGAATCCCGCGATCAGGGGCATGCATGATCTCAGAAAGCACCACGGACGCTTCGGTCAGACGATTGTCGACTTCCTTCCGATCATTGGGCGTTACCCCGAACACTCCGCTTGCGCACACGAGAAGCCCGATTAACGTTTTACGCATAATTCTCCTTCGTTTCGTGGGCATAAGGAGCAACTGACCTGCCGAAAACCTAAGTGGTTCATTCTGCGCGGGCTGCGAGTCCTGAATCCATGGAACTAATTGCCGGGCGCGGAGTTTTGACCGGGCCATGTGATACATTGAAAAACCCCATGGCAATGGATCTCACGCACGGCGCTGTCTCCTTCGGAGCCGGTCTTATTGCAGGCGGCATGAATTCAGTGGCGGGCGGCGGAACATTGCTGACGTTCCCCACGTTGATCTGGCTGGGACTCAATTCCATTACCGCGAATGCCACCAGCACGGTGGCGGTATGGCCCGGAGTAGTGAGTGGAATGATCGGTTACCGGCGCGAACTGAGCACGCTCGAACGGCGCTTTCTCTACCTTGCGATTCCCAGTCTGATTGGCGGCCTGATGGGCGCGTACCTGCTGCGCCTGACGCCGACCAGCCTCTTCGACCGCTTAGTTCCGTACCTAATTCTGTTCGCGACGATACTCTTCATGGTGCAGGAACCGATCCAGCGTAAGATAAAAGGCTCGCATCCGGAAGCTCACAAATCGGCGAGCTGGTTTGTGGGCGCCATCGTGTTCCAATTCATGGTGGGCGTTTACGGCGGCTACTTCGGCGCGGGCATCGGCATCTTGATGCTGGCGGCGTTCAGCATTTTGGGCATGACCGACATCCACCAGATGAACGGTTTCAAGAACATGCTGGGCGGTGCTGTGAACGCGCTGGCGGCCATCTATTTTATTTCGCAGAAAATGGTTTACTGGCCCGACGTAGGCGTGATGGCGTTGGGCGCTATTGTCGGCGGCTACGCCGGAGCGGGCACCGCGCGCAAAATCGGGCGTACCGCCGTGCGCAGGATTGCGATTCTGATTGGCTTCGGGATGGCGGTGTCCCTATTTATCAAACACTAGCTTGGGCTGATCGCATTGCACCAGCTTACGCCGCAAGAAGCGGCGCTCGGGCTCAGAGCAACGGCAAGCGAGCGCTTCGCGCAGACAGGCTGCGGCTTCCTCGCGGCGGTCCAATTCGAGCAGTAGATGGCCGCGCACGGCGAGCAGCAGATAGTATTCATGCAACTGCGGGTTTTCGCACAGCCTTTCGATGGCGGCCAGCGCTTCTGCGGGTCCGTGAACCTTGGCCACCGCCACGGCACGATTCAAAGCCACCACCGGCGAATCGCCGCTGATAGCCAGCAGCTGATCGTATAGATCCAGAATGACCGGCCAATCGACCAAGGCGAGACGTTCCGCGCGGGCATGCACAGCGGCAATTGCGGCCTGCACGTGATAGTCGGAGACCTGATTGCCGGAGACGGAGAGATCCAGATAGTGAAAGCCCATGGCAATGAGACCTTGATCCCAGCGCGCGCGGTTCTGGTCCTCGAGCAGGATGAGGTCTCCAGCTTGATCGATGCGCGCAGGCAGGCGGGCGGCCTGTAGCGCCATCACGGCCACCAGAGCATGCACGCGCGGCGTGGCGATCGACGAGGCTGCCAGCAACCGTCCCAAACGGAGAGCTTCAAAGCACAGATCCTGCCGGATGAGGTCCTCGCCCTCATGCGTGGCATAGCCTTCGTTGAAGATGAAGTAAATGGTTTCGAGCGCCGAGTCCAGGCGCGGTTCCAGATCGGCGCCATGCGGCATGTCGAGCGTCAAGTGCCGCTCCCGAATCTGGCGTTTGGCGCGCACCAAGCGCTGGGCGATGGCGGCTTCGTCCGCCAGGAACGCGCTGGCAATCTCGCGGACACTGAATCCGCCCACCGTTTTGAGACTTAAAGCCACCCGCGAATCCCGGGCTATTTGCGGATGGCAGCACATGAAGATCATGCGCAGCTCATCGTCGCGGAGTTGCTCCTCGAAATCGGGCTCGCCCGAAATGATGAAGTTCGATCGGGTAAGTTCGGCCACTAGCGCGGGCGTATTCTGTTCGAGAAACCGGCCCCTCCGGATGGCGTCAATGGCCGCGTTATGGGCTACCCGGAACAGCCATCCTGCAGCATTTTCCGGAACGCCCTGATTAGGCCATACCTGGAGAGCACGCAGCATGGCATACTGCATGCTCTCTTCGGCCAGATCCAGGCGAGCCGGTCCCAGCACCCGCGCCAAGTGCGCCACTACGCGGCCGGATTGATGCCGGAACAGATGTTCCAGCAACACGCCGGTATCTTTGGTCGGTTGCACTTGCACCGGAATCACATGAACAATTGGCGTAGCTCGATGGTGCCGTGGCTCAGGTGAGGATGGTCGAGGGTGCGCTCGACTGCTTCGTCATAATTGGCGGCTTCGATCAGATAAATGCCGCCGAGGACTTCCTTGGTTTCGCTGTAAGGGCCATCGGTGGCGCGCGGCTTGCCGTTGGAGGTTTTGAGGACCCGGCCAGCGTCGAGAGCCAGGCGCTTGCCTTGAACCACAAAAGGCTTTTTGCTCCAGGCCGTGTACTTTTCAATCGCCTTCTGCATTTCCTCAGGGCTGAGTTTCGGCCAGCGCGAGGGATCGTCATAGAGAGCGAGCATGAACTGTGGCATATTGATTCTCCTTATCGTACTCCTTGGGAGTTACAGATTAAGAACGAACGGCGGCCCACGAAATCGACACCCGAACCGTTCCCGGCTGGCGGGCAAGGTAATTTCTGGCTGCAGGTGCTGGTTATTCAACGGGCCGATTCCCGAGAAACAGGCGTATTCTCTTATAGTTGGCGGGATAAATGCGGGCGGCCGGGCTGGTTAGTGATTTTACTCAATCTGCAAAGGGTAACTAACGTAGTTTCGTAATTGCGCCGATAACTATCTGTGATGCCATATTGGCCGGAAAAAATTCAGGAGCGAAGTCTGGATGAGATGTTCCGGCTGCAGGCGGAAAACCGGGCCTGGAGCAAGCAGTTACGGATGGAAACTCAAGCCTTGGTCAATACCCGCTTGGCTAAGACGATCAGCCTCGAAGAATATGCGTCCAGCCGACAATTGGCCGCCCAGAATGCCGCCGAATGCCGTCGCAGAGCCGAAGCTCTATCTCGCGAGATCGAAAATCGCGGCGCCCGCCCTCTTCCCCAAATCGCCTGATTACAGTGCCTTTAGCCAGGGAAGCTGGGGCAGATTCCCGTTCTGATAGTTACACTGCGAGCCGAGTTCCCGAATCAAAATTTCCTGACGCGGGCCACGGGAGGGCTCAGAATCCAGCTCGAAACTGAATCCAGTTGGATTAAAGCGCCGGATGCAGTTTTCTGTATCATGCAAATGATCTAGCAAGGTTTGCCGGATGTCGTCTCCAACCCCAACATAGATCCACTGAATCCCGTTGAAGATTCCGTAAATGCCGGAGGCAGCGGGAGCATTCTTGCGCACCGAGACCGGCGTAAAAGCGAAAGAATTTCCCTGGGGAAATGGCATGATATTAACCTCGCGAGCGCCGCCGCAGCGTTTCGCTCACCCCATGCGTTTGCAGAGGCTCCAATTCGGCTATTAGTCGATCGCGGCGAGCGGTGCGCTTATAGTACGGGCTTAGTTCGAAGGAGAATCCCACTGGCTGATCGGTCGGAGGCCCGTTCGAATTCGCCAGATAATCCATCAGGCTGGCGCGGATGTTTTCGGTCTCATCGATGAAAATCCAATGTTGGGAATTGGAAATGCCGAAAACGCCGGAAGCGGCTGGCGCCTCCCGCTCGACGGTGGCGCTTGTAAAAGTACGCGCGAAGCGGCTTTCAAACGGCATAGCAGCGCAGGTCCTTGTGGATGTGTTTAAACGGCATAGCAAATTCTCGTGGCGCGGTGACGGATGCGTTGAAACGTATCCAGCTGGCTAAGAGAAGAGAGCCAAGCCTCCTGTCCTAGTACGGGAGGCCCGAAGAACCGGCGGAAGTGCGCGGTGCTGATTCAAGTATGGACCCGGGTGGCGCTCGGGTCAAGGCAATAGGTGGTCGTTCAGAGTTGGCGCTAGACCCTGATCTTCCTGGGTCTAGCGCCGCATGGGTTGGAGGTTAGCGCGCACCGTACTGATCGTGGCGCAGGCGGAAATCGCGCATGCGCGTCAGATCGTCCGCCAGGATGTCACGGTCGCGAGGAGCTAAGCGATTGGCCTGAACGACTCCCTGCATCGCTCCGATGACTTCATCGAGTTCGCGCTCGTCGTAGATTCCCTGCGACAATTTCTCCTGTAATTCGTTGAGCTCGAATTTAGTCCGCTCCAAGCGGGCCTGGTCGTGGCCAAAGGGGAAGCCGGTGGCGATAACGTGATCGAGATCTTCACGGATGCGCTGGAAAAACATCGCTCGCCAGTTGTTGCCACGAAAGCGCTGATCGCGATCCCGATGATAGGCGCCTTCGATGTCGCGAGCGCCATAATCGTCGTGCCGAATGCGGAAGTCGCGCATGCGGTTGAGGTCGTCGGTCAGGATAGCTCGGTCCTCGGGAGCCATGCGGTTGGCCTGCACTACGTTTTGCATTGCTCCGATCACTTCATCGAGCTCGCGCTGATCAAAGAAGCCGCGAGACAGTTTTTGCTGAAGCTCATCCAGCTCCATTTGGGTTCGAGCTAATCTGGCGCGGTCGCCGGTAAACGGGAAGGTTCCCGAGGTGGCGTGATCTAGATCCTGGCGGACTCGCTGGAAGAACGTCGCACGCCAGTTGTCGCCGCGGAACCAGGCGTCGCGTTCTCGCCGGTAGGCGTCGGGGCCTGGCCGGCCGCGGTCAAAGTCGCGGTCACGATCGCGGTCGCGATTGAAGCCGCGATCACTGGGCGGGCCGGAGGGGCCCCGATCACCGCCAAAACCACGGTCCTGCGTAAACGCATAACCGCCCCACGTCACATTAAAGGTATAGTTCTCGGAGCCGTTGTCCGGATCTTCGATCCGAACCACCGCAACCCCGCCGTTGCGAGGGTCACGAACGAGTTCCTGTTTACCGCGGCCGTCGACTCCCGAAAAGCGGAAGTCAGCCACATTGGCGGGTAGCGGCGAGGTGCATTCGAAGCGGCGCCACTGCGGTGCCTGTCCGGAAAGGTTTCTGAGAGTGGCATCTGCGCCGCGTATCTCCACTTCAGCGGCGCCGTCGACCGTGACCTCGACGGTGCATTGGCCGCTGTTCGGGTTACCGCCTCCGACCATCGCCGCGCGGCGCGGGTATGTCTGAGCGCCGGCGACGGTTGCCACGGCTATCATACCGTAAAATAACGTCTTATTCATATTTTTCACCCGTACTGTCCGTCAGCACTTTTCGGTCCACTCAAGAACCTCGTCGGAAGCCTGACATTAGGAACATCGAATCAGTCGTTTATGCAGCGCGACTTGAGATTGTTCGATGACGCTCGGTGGTGCTTATCGGCCGAACGGTAAATTGCGGCCGGCAAGTTATGAGTTTTAGCTCAAGGTGCGGCCGCCGTCGACGGCGATGATTGAGCCGGTGGTAAAGGTGAGAGTGGTGATCACGGCCGTCACGGTAGCCGCAACTTCTTGCGGGGTGGCGAGGCGCCCCAACGGCGTTCGGGCAGCTTGTTCATCGTGCCATGCTTGGTCGAGCGACTTCACGAACTCGGTATCGACTAGCGCGGGGGAAACCGACACTACGCGGATGCGTGGGGCTAGGGCGCGGGCTAGCGACTTGGTCATGTTGTCGAGCGCGGCCTTGGAGGCGCAGTAGATCACATTGCTTCCAATAGCGATGTTGCCGGCGGCTGAGGAGAGGTTGACTATTACACCTCCACCGGGGATGGTGCTCTTTTCCAGCAGTGGGCGAAGGGCGCGGACGGTTGCGAAGGAGCCACGGACGTTGGTGGCCAAGATCTTGTCGATCAGTTCGTCGTCGAGCGCGTCGAGGTCGGCGTGGCGGACAAAGCGAGTAGTGCCGGCGCAATTCACCAGGGCGTCGCAGCGGTCATAGTCCTCGCGGATTCCGGCAGCCAGGGCGGTTAGCGCCGCGGTGTCGGTTACGGGCGTCCAGCGTGCGGAGTGGCCCTTGCCGGGTAGAGCCTTCGCAAGATCGCACGCCGGTTGCGCCGAGCGATTGTAGCCGATGACTACGCGCATTCCGGCTTCCGCTAGCTTCGTGCAGATGGCGGAACCGATGCCTCCAGCACCGCCGGTTACCAGGGCTACGGGGTGATCGGGCATATTAGACGGCCTGCGCGCTGTAGCGGCGAACTCGCAGATCGGCCTGCTCTTTATGGGCGGCGAAGTTTTCGATGGCGCAGAGGCGCGAGCAGTATTCGCCGATCAGCGCGGACGCTTCATCAGTCAGCACGCGTTGGTAGGTACAGGTCTTTATGAATTTGCCAACCCACAAGCCTCCGGTGTAGCGCGCGGCCTTCATGGTGGGGAGGGTGTGGTTGGTGCCGATCACTTTATCGCCGTAGGCCACGTTGGTACGGTGACCTAGGAACAGAGCTCCATAGTTGGTCATGTGGCGGAGGAAGTAATCCGGGTCGCGCGTGAGAACCTGCACGTGCTCGGAGGCGATACGATCCGCTTCGGCCACCATTTCGTCAAGCGTCTCGCAGAGGATGATTTCGCCGTTTTTTTGCCAGGCTTCGCGCGCGATGGCGGCGGTAGGGAGCCAGGCTAACAGCGTCTCGATGGCGGCGGGGGTTTCGGCGGCCAATTTCGCGGACGTGGTGAGCAGGATAGCGGGGCTCCCGGCACCGTGCTCGGCTTGACCAATAAGATCGACGGCGGCCATTTCGGGATCGCAGGTTTCGTCGGCAATGATGAGGGTCTCGGTAGGACCGGCGAGCAGATCGATGCCTACTCGGCCGAAGAGCTGGCGCTTGGCTTCGGCTACGTAGGCGTTGCCGGGACCGACAATCATATCGACTGGCGCGATGGTTTTGGTGCCGAGGGCCATGGCGGCTACTGCTTGGACACCTCCGATCGCGTAAATTTCATCGGCTCCTCCGAGGTGCATGGCGGCAACGATGGCGGGATGCGGCGCGCCTTCAAAGGGCGGCGCGGCGGCAATGATATGTTTCACTCCAGCGGCTTTCGCAGTGACTACGCTCATATGGGCGGAAGCAACCATGGGATAGCGGCCGCCGGGAACATAGCAGCCTACGCTATTCACAGGAATGTTTTTGTGGCCCAGCACTACACCGGGCAGGGTTTCGACTTCGACGTCCTGCAGAGCGGCGCGTTGGATGAGGGCAAAGTTACGGATTTGGGTTTGGGCAAATTGGATGTCTTCCAGGACCTGGCGAGGCAGGGCGTTCAAGCAGGCTTGGATTTCGGAATCGGAGAGACGGAAGGAGACCGGGGACCATTGGTCGAATTTCTCGGAGTATTTACGCATGGCTGATTCGCCGTCGCGCGCGATGTCGTCAAGGATGGATTCGACAGTTTGACGGACTTGGAGGGTGGTTTCGGCTTTGGTAGCAGCCGATTGGCCGGCCTTGAGGTGCTGGATCATGAACTGGGGCTCCTGTAGTTCTGGTTTAAGTAACGGGCAAAATGAGTGCTATTTCTTGGGCGGTACCTGCAGCGGCGGCGGCAGCGGCGCGGGGTTCTCGTAGCCGCGGGTGCCATCTTTGCGGATGGGGCCGGGCCCGAATCCCAGATGGTCGCGGTCAACATTGTTCTCACTGCATGAATATTCGTGAACCTCTTCGTCGGGCTTTCCGGCGATCCAGGTTCTCGAATAGGTGAAGGAACGGGTGTAGAACTTGGGGTCCTCAATGAGAGTCTCGACGTGGATGTGGTCGAGGTCGGGGCGAGTCCAGCGTTCTACTACGTGCAGTGCGTCGCTATGGGGGCTGCCGTTTTCATCGGCCCAGACCTGGGTGTCTTTGAAACCCACCGAATCGATCACTAGCGTATTGCCTTCCCAGTGGCCGAGTTCTTCCCCGAAGAAAGAGGGGTCGGGATCTTCGGAATGCTTGCGGGCGGCATCGATGGGGATCAGACGGTAGTAACTATACCAGTAGAGGAACGCTAATTTTTTTGCGCCGTGGACGATTTCAAAGGGGAGTCCGCTGGCATTGTGGCGCGGAATGCCGCCTAGGATGCAGAGGGCTTCGGGATCGACAGTGGCGGTGACATTGTGCTTCCAGGCGGCTTCACCAGCGGGGGTGAGCGGCAGTTTCAAGCCGGGGAGATCCTTGGCGATGTTGCCGCCGGGCGTCATACCGCGCTGCCCTTTCCAATAGCCGCTAAAGTCGGGATGTCCGTCGGCGAGGCGCGGGGCGGGCTTGGGAGGGCCAGCGGGTTCGGGCGCGGTCATTTCCTGCGCGAGGATTGGCGAGCACAGGAGCGCCAGCAGAGCCAGGAGGCGGTGGGGGTGCGACAGGTGGTTGACGTCCATGCAGTATTATTCTATAGCTAAGTACGTTTGAGGAGGTGCCACGGTGAAGATGAGACTCGCGGGCTGGGTAGCGGCGGTTGGCCTGGTCATCCTGATGTCAGCGGCGGCGCCCCTGTGGGCGCATCACTCGTTCGCGGCAGAGTTCGACGGCAACAAGCCGGTGCGGCTGCAGGGTGTGCTTACGAAGATTGAGTGGACCAATCCGCATTCCTATTTCTACATCGATGTCACTGACGATAAGGGGAACGTCGTCAACTGGGGTTGCGAAGGCGGAGGGCCGGGGGCACTGTCGCGGCGCGGCTTCAAGCGTGGCGATATCAAACTCGGCGACAAAATTGTGGTGGATGGGTACCTCGCAAAGGACGGTTCGCATCTGGTCGACGCGCGCCGGGTCACCTTGCCGGACGGGCGGAGAATCGACGGTGGTTCCGAGGGTGACGGCGGACCCCAAGCCGGGCGTTAATTCGTGTCGGCCTACTCGGACTAGCCTTCTGATAACCCGGTTCAAACGCTAACTGCCCAGGGAAAAGCGAGTTATTTCGACCGCCTATTTGGCGGCTCTAAGTACGTAGTACTACCTCCAAAATCCTTGCTGCCGCAGCTATTCGGGTACAGATTATTAGCGATCCGCCGATAAACAAGTAGATAACTCAGATGGAAAAACGGACTTACTTTCGTCAACCGATCGCCTTCCAGGTTCGGGTAACCGCAATGGCTAACCCCGAATTCACGGCTTTAGGCGAGACTTCAGATATTTCGGAAGCCGGTATCGGTGTCTGCCTGCCACTCCAGTTCCTGCCCGGCAGCCTGGTCAAGATGGAGATCGCAGACAGCGTATTGCAAGGGTTTGTCGCTTATTCCCGCGAGTGGCCCCAGATGTTGGAATCATCTTTCGCCCGTAATAAATCATGGGTCGGTGGATCGGAAGAGGCGGAAGAGTCGCGGGAACGGTATGTTTATCGCACCGGCATCGAAGTTGTGGAGGCGTTGATCGGAACCTCCGGTCTGTCTCAACTCCTGAAGGCCAACGTAGAAGAGACCATGCCGAACTTGCGGATGACAACTGCGGGTTGAATCCAGGGCCCGCGGCATCCCGCCCAATTAGCGCCTACGCCCCCAGTAGGGAACGTTGCAACTCAATTCTCTGATCGTGCTGCTGGGCGAAGCGCTGAATGCCGGCAAATATCGAACCCGGATCCAGGTGCGCCTCGGCGATTACGTCGGGTTCCAGACCGCCGGTGAGCCATTGATTATCCCAGTCTGAGGTCAGCGAATAGGCATCGGTCAGCGGTCCCAGATTACGGACCGGCCACACGCGGCGTGTGCCCGTGGACACCACCATCGCGTCATAGTACGCCTCGGGCGGGAGTACTGACTGGCGGTACGATTCGGGCTGACGGTCAAACAGTTCTTCACTAATGGCGGCGATCACCTTTACATTGATGCCGGCTTGTTCCAGACGCGGCAGTTGATTCACCAGATTGACGGTCGAACTGGAGCCTTGCGAGATCACATAGCCGTGGCGCGGGCCGGATGCGAAGTCGCGGATGACGTAGAGGCCTTTGGCTGCGGCGCGAAGGTCAGTATCGGCGAACTTAGCACGATCCGCCACCGGAAAATCGGGGCGTGCGACTTCAATACTGATGATGCCGACTTTGGGATCGCGCGCCGCGACTTCGGCGGCGGCGAAGTAGCCCGGGGCGACGTCGTTGTAATCCCAGAAATTCAAATGAATGGTTTGTCCGCGCGGGAACAGTTTCCAGACTTGGGTGGCGAAAATGCCGAAGTGCGTACGGCCGTCGGCGGCGGTCTCGGGACCCGAGTGGCCGGCTAAAATGTGGAGTACGCCCATGCGGAACTTGCTGTCCTGAGTCTGCTGGCTGAAGACGCGCGCGGGCGTGTACATCAGCGGCGTGAAGGCACCGTAGGTTCCGCTCAGCGCCCACATGCCGGAAAACTTGGCGGGGTCGAGACTGGTGCTCTGGCTGACGATTCCGATGGCGGTTGAAACATTGCCGGCTTCCTGAATCGCGGCCTTGATGCGCGTGCCGAGCGGGTTGGTGTCGGGATTGTAATGGCCCCACAACGCACCATGTTCGACGTTAATGGAATCGGAAAGATCGGCAGCGAGCGTGATGAAACGATTGTCGGTGACGTAGTTCATCCACTTGATGATTTCCGAAATGGCGCGGCGGGTACCGGCAACTTCGCCAGGCTTGCGGAACAGCACGATGGCGGCTTGGTTTTGCACGCCCGACACGCGGTTTTGCACGGTTACTGTCTGCGGCTCGGCGGGCAGGTTGGCCACGCGCAAACGGTCGTCTTGAAACGGATTGGATTTCGTATCGAATAACAGCGGCGTATCGTCTTTGACAGTATCGCCGATTTCAACCAGGCGGTCTGCCAGCCAGTCTCCGAGACCGTTGCGATCGAGCAGTGACATGACGACGTCCAGGTTGGTCTTGAACTGGATTAAGCGCTCGCGCGGATCGGTGACGGCGCCCTTGCGGATACCTTCGAATTCGATGCCATAGTGGTCCTCGAAAGTTTTCGCCAAGCTGACGAAATAATCCGAGTTCATTTTCATCGCGTATGGGTGGCTTTGATAGCCGATCACCTGCGCGCCGTGCCCGGGAATCTTTCCGTCGACCGCGTGGGGCCAATAACCCTTAGTGGTTTTGCCGATGACGATCATGGGCCGGCGGTCGCGAGGATCCCACTCTTCCATGGTCTTGAGGGCGGCCACCACCTGGCCATAATCATGGCCGTCGTCGACGGTGAAGACATTCCAGCCGTAGGAGGTCCACTGATCGACTAGACGGTAGGCATCGTACTTGGCGTCGATTACGCCGCCGAGCAGAACGTCGTCAATGCCGGCGTTATTGTCGGACAGCATAATGCGCAGCCGCTTGCCTACCTGCATCGCGAGAGCCTGGGTCTTGAGCTCCTGAGCGTGGCCCTCGGTCATGGCAAATTCGCCTTCAAAGGCGATAACTTTGGGAGAGCCGGGAGCGCCAACCATATCCCAGAACGCCGCTTTTCCGGCCGCAGTGGCGATGCCGACGCCAGAGGGTCCGCCGTTCACGTCGTTCGTGACGTCAATACTTTCCGCGTGGCCGGCTAGGGCTTTGATGCCCCGGGCTTTCGCCTGAGCAAAAAGCGGGTGATCGACCAGCCCGTTCTCTTGAAGAATAGTTTTCATGGGCACCGCGCCGCGCCGGAATCCAAGGGCATCGATGGGCAGGATGGCGACCTTGGGATCCACATAATAGCGCTTGTCGCCAGTGGCTTTGAATTTGCGCTCCATGGCTTGGCCAAGGATCATCCACAGGGCGTAACAAGTGGGAACGCAATGGCCGCCGGCCAACATGAACTTGTCGCTGAAGGGGTGCTTGGGCCGGCGAATGTCGTAGCGCAATCCGCCCAGCGCGGGTCCGGCCAGATGGACGGCGACGTTATACGGCGTGTAGGCCAGAGGGCCACCGAAGTGTCCGGTCTGCGCGTAGTTGCCGAGCAGCACCAGGGTCATACAGGTCATGTACCCGATGTCTTCGAGTCCCTCCCGATCGTAGGGTACGTTCAGGTGTTCAACGGGCGACAACAGATTATTAGGGCTCAAGGAATCGTCTCAGCCTTTCCGGATAAGTTTCGCGAAGCGCGAAGATACTTTTATAGGATAGCGTCAACCACCGCATTCGTCATGCGGGTTGGGGATGCGCTTGGCGCACTCCGATGGAGTGCACTACGAGTTTGACCATGAGCGAGATGCTTTTGCGGACAAGACTCTTGGTCAGCGTTGCGGCCGTCAAAAACCTTCCAACTTGCAGAGAATCGAGCCTAGGCGTGGGCTGCTTTGGATTTCGTCTTCGCTTTGGCTTTAGCTTTGGCGGCTGTGCGCGCGGCGTGGTCTTTCGCAAGGTCGCGTTCGAGCTTCGGCGTCATGCGCTCCATGACGGTACGGCATTTGCGGGCTCCGCAGGCGCAGGACGTCCGGTCACCGACGTATTCAAAGTTATAGTCGACAGTGATTTCTTCACCCGGCTTAATCTCGCGAAGGCTCATATAAATGATGTGGCCCTTCATGATGCGCGACACCACATTGGCCTCGCAGCTATGGTTGATGATTTCAGCGCCGCTCCCGCCAAAGGCGCCATCGAGGGTCCAATACTTGTCGAGCGTGAATAGATAGGTGTATTCGCCCTCCCCGCGGCGCTTGGTCTCCCGGCGATTCAAACGCTCGCCTGTGTATTCGATCACCTTGCGGTTGGCCGGAATGCGCTCCTCGGCATACACACCGAAGCGGTGAATTTTGGATCTGCGAATCGCGAGCTTGAAGTTAGCGAACTTGGGATCGATGCGGGGACGGCGAACGGGAGTATCCATGCTTGAGTCGTTAAGTGACTCTTGCATTGTAGCGAACGGGCGCCGGCTATTGAGTCGGCGGCGGAAGGCGCAAATTGAGGTTGTGGGCCTGATTCAGCGTTCGGGTAGCCGCGCGATCGATATCCGCCAGCGGTACCCGGTGATTCTGGTCGTCGGCATCGACGTACCGGAGATCGTTGCCTTGCACCCACACAGCAGCGGCGGTGAGCTGTGAGCCGTTCTTCAAAGCGATTACGAAGAAAGCTGGCGGCGCGTTGCTAGCGGCGGGCTTGAGATCCTGAATCGAGGAGTGAATCGGTTCGGGAGGCGGCGCGGGAATGACCGGTGGTTCGAATACGATTGTGTTGTTCACCGGCGGAGCAACGTCCGGAGAAGCCAGTGGGTATCCACTCAATCCGTAACCACCCCAGCCGTAACCACCCCAGCCGTATCCTCCCAGGTACCCGGGTCGCATTGGAAAACCACGGCCGGGGCCTCGCGGAGGTGCGGTGCGCGGAGCAGTCGGTTGGAGTGGCGGCAGGCCAGAACCCAGGGCGGCGGGAAAGTGGCGATGATCCTGCGCCATGGCGGCGCCCGCTAGCAGGAAGACGAGTTGCAGTCCCAGGGTTTTGCGCACCGCTTTGGTCCCTGACCAGTATAATAGCTCGATTGATGGCCATCGCAAGCGAGACTCCCTCAGCCCTCGGCACCGCGCGCGTCACGTCGCGTTTTCTGCCGTTATTGCTGCTGCTGTTTGCCGGTAGCGGCTGCTCGGCGCTGATCTATGAAATCGTGTGGTATCAGTTGTTGCAATTGGCAATCGGATCGACCTCAGTGTCGCTGGGCATTCTGCTCGCGACATTCATGGGCGGATTGTGCATCGGCAGTATCTTGTTGCCGCGCCTGAGCGGAAGCGTTTCCCGGCAGCATCCGCTGCGGGTGTATGCATGGCTCGAAGTGGGGATCGCCGCGTGCGGGTTGCTGATACTGGCGGCCATTCCCTTAGTGAGCGGCATCTATTTCGCGGGCGCCACCAGCGGCCTCGCCGGGATGCTGCTTCGGGGATTGGTCGCAGCCGTGTGTATGCTGCTGCCGACAGCGTTGATGGGCGCTTCGCTTCCGGCGATCGTGCGCTGGGTGGAGGCGACGCCGCGCGGAGTCGAGTGGTGGGGCTTGCTGTATGGCGGCAACACCGTAGGAGCCGTGTTCGGCTGCCTGCTTGCCGGGTTCTATTTGCTGCGCGTCTATGACACAGCGATTGCCACCTACGCGGCCGTTGCGATCAACTTGATTGTTGCTACGTTAAGCTTCTGGCTCGCCGCGCGGACACCGGCGCAAGCAACGCTCGAAGAACCCAGCACTCTTATTCATTCGTTCGAACCGCCGTTGAGCCGCTGGCCGGTGTATGCCACCATCGCGCTCTCGGGAGCCTGCGCACTGGGCGCCGAAGTCGTGTGGACCCGCCTGCTCGGCATGCTACTGGGCGCGACCGTCTACGTATTCGCCATCATCCTGGCGGTGTTCCTGATCGGCTTGGCGTTGGGCAGCGGCGGCGTGGCCCTGCTTTTACCCAAGTTGCGTCCACGCGCCGCCCTCGGATGGTGCCAAATTCTGCTAACGGTCGGCATCGCGTGGGCCGCCTACATGATTGCCGATTCCCTGCCCTATTGGCCCATAGACACCATGCTGACCCGCAGCCCCTGGCAGTTGTTTCAGCTGGATATGGTGCGCTGTCTATGGGCCATTCTTCCTGCGGCGCTGCTGTGGGGCGCGAGCATGCCGCTCGCGCTCGCCGCGGTAACTACCGGCTCTGAAGATCCCGGCCGTGTGGTGGGTGGGGTGTACGCAGCTAACACGCTGGGCGCGATTGCGGGGGCACTCGGCGTAAGCCTGGTACTGGTGCCCTGGATCGGCACCCAAAACTCGGAACGGCTGTTGCTAGTGGTCTCGGCTATCGCCGCGATCTTTGTCTTGTGGGCCGGCGCGCGTAAGGTGGTGGTAGGGTCACTCATAATTGCCGGTTTGCTGGCCTGGGGCGTTGACCCGGTGCCTGGGGCGCTCATCGCCTATGGGCGGCGCATGCCCAGCTACATGAACAATTCGCGAATCATTTATACCGCTGAGGGGCGCAACTCGTCGGTGGCCATTGGGCGGCTATATGATGGCTCGACCGAGATCGACGTCAACGGCCACGTCGAAGCCACTACTCTGTCGTTCGACATGAAACTCCAGCGCATAGTGGGGCATTTGCCGGCGCTGTTGCATCCCAACCCTAAGTCGGTTTTGGGAATCGGCTTTGGTGCCGGGGTTTCGGCGGGTACTTTCACGCGGTATCCCAGCATTCAGAAGATCACCATTTGCGAAATCGAACCCATCATTCCTCCCATCTCGACCAAATATTTCGCAGCGCAGAACTACGAGGTCTTCAAGAATCCGAAGACCCATCTGCATTACGACGACGCGCGGCATTACCTGATGACCACCAAGGAAAAATTCGACATCATTGCCTCGGATCCTCTGGATGTTTTCGTGAAGGGCACGGCGGCTCTCTATTCCAAGGAATATTTCGAAGCCGTGAAGCGCCACCTGAACCCCGGCGGCATGTTTACGCTATACGTGCCTCTGTATGAAAGCGACGTGGCGACGGTCAAGAGTGAGCTCGCGACCTTCTTCGATGCCTTTCCTTATTCAAGCGTGTGGGCCAACAATCAAAACGGCCAAGGCTACGACATGGTGTTCATGGGACAGATGCAGCCGCTTCAAATCGATGTGGCAGAAATCGAAAAGCGCCTCCAGCGGCCAGACTACGCGCCGGTAGCTCAATCGCTCCGCGATATCGACGTTTCCTCGGCCGCCAGCTTGTTTTCCGTATATACGGGCCAGAACGCCGACCTGGGCGAGTGGACGAAAGGCGCTCCCCTCAATCGCGATCGCGATCTAAAGCTCATGTACCTGGCCGGCTGGGGCATCAATTCCTCCATGGCCAACGACATTTACCTGAAGATCTTGAGCTACCGCAAAATGGATAAAGCTCCCTTCAAGAACTAAAGCCAACCGCGGTTCTGGCCGCTTACTTACTTAGTTGAAGCAAGGAATTGCCGCTTCGAATTTCCCTGGCACTTCAATTGCTTGGCAATAATTGTGATTGTCGGAGCCATCGTCGCGGGTTTTGTGATCGTTTCACTATTGCTGGAAACGATTTCATCGTCCCCGAAGCCGGAGGAAGCCGACCCATCCGACGTCACGATTGCGCCGCAATGACACCCGAATGGGTCAAAATGGCGCACTCTGGTCCACATCGCTAGCCAACCTTCCGCATTCTGGAAGGCTCTGGTAATTCCACCGGTTGTTGCTACCATAAGAGATTCCATGCTTCGCTTTGAAACCGCAGGAGAATCTCACGGAGAGTGTCTCGTCGCCACATTGACGGGTCTTCCCGCCGGAGTCCCTATCTCGGTTGCCGCCCTGGACCGTGAACTCTGGCGTCGCCAGCAGGGCTTCGGCCGCGGTGGCCGCATGAAAATTGAGACCGATCACGCTCACATCGTCAGCGGCATCCGGCACTCCCACACCATCGGTTCACCCATCGCTATCCTGATTGAGAACAAGGACTGGAAAAATTGGACCGAAGCGCTGCCTGTCGAAGACATGGATGGCGGAGAGGACCACAAGAAACCGGTCACCCGTCCCCGGCCCGGCCATGCGGATCTCGCAGGCGCTATCAAGTACAATTTTCACGACGCCCGGTATATTTTGGAACGCGCCAGTGCGCGTGAGACCGCCGCTCGAGTTGCGGTAGGCGCGTTGGCTAAGGCATTTCTCTTAGAATTCGGCATCGGCGTGTTGAGCCACGTAATCGCCGTGGGGCAGGCGCATCTCGATCGGCAGGTTACCTGGGAAGAATTGGTAGCGCTCAGCCAGAAGGATGAAGTTTTGCTGGGCTGCGTCGACGCCGAAGCCGAGCAGCGCATGAAAGCCGTAGTCGATCAAGCTTATAAAACCGGCGACACTGTTGGCGGCATCTTCGAGGTAATCGCGCGCGGCGTGCCGCCGGGCCTCGGTTCGCACATAGCCTGGGATACGCGCCTGGACGGCAAACTCGCCCAGGCTATCGTCTCCATGCAGGCGGTGAAGGGAGTCGAAGTGGGTTTTGCGGCCGAAGGCGCCGCGGCTTTCGGTTCGAAGGTGCAGGACACCATTGGCTATAATCGCGAAACGCGCGAGTTCACGCGCGGAGCCAATCGCGCCGGCGGTCTGGAGGGCGGCATGACTAACGGCCAGGACATCCTGGTACGCGGCATGCTGAAGCCGATTTCGACGCTACGGCGGCCACTTGAAAGCGTGGACCTGGAAACGCGGGACCCGGCGCTCGCCGCCTACGAGCGCAGCGACATCGCGGTGGTGCCGGCGGCAGGAGTTATCGGCGAAGCCATGGTGGCGCTGGTGCTGGCCTCCGCGATGATCGAAAAGTTTGGCGGCGATTCGCTCGCCGAAACGCGTCGCAACTACCAAGGATACTTGGAACAAGTGAAAAATTTCTAGGGCGATTTAACGCTGAACATGATATATCCCATCGTAAAGTACGGGCATCCGGTGCTCGAAAAACGCGGCGAAGACATCACGGAGTTCGACACGCCGGAACTGCATAAACTCGTCGAAGATATGTTCGAATCGATGTACGCCGCCAAGGGTGTCGGACTGGCCGCGCCCCAGATTGGCGTCGGCAAGCGTTTGGCGGTGATCGATATTTCGACGGGCGAGGACCCGGCGCAGAAAATCGTGCTGGTCAACCCCGAGATTGTCAAAAGCGAAGGATCGCACAAAAGCGAAGAGGGTTGCTTGAGCCTGCCGACGTTCCGCGAGCAGGTGGTCCGGCCACTCAAAGTAACCGTGCGCGCCCGCGACGCCCACGGCAAGGAATTCGAAATGGTTGGTGACGAACTACTGGCGCGCGCTTTCCTGCACGAAACCGATCATCTTAATGGGAAACTTTATATTAGCCATATCAGCGCATTGAAAAGAGACCTGATCCGGCGCAAGGTCCGAAAGTTGCAAAAGGCCGGCGAATGGGAATAGAACCGCCGTGAAGCTGGTTTTTATGGGCACGCCCGCGTTTGCCGTCCCCAGCCTGGAGCGAACCGTCGACGCCGGTCACGACGTGGTCGCTGTGTTCACGCAGCCGGATCGTCCCAAGGGCCGCGGCCAGAAAGACGCGATGTCTCCCGTAAAAGAATCGGCGCTGCGCCTGGGGCTGGCGGTGCATCAACCGGAACGCGTGCGGCGTCCGGAAGTCGTCGAACAATTGCGTATGATGACGTCCGAAGCGATGGTGGTGGTCGGCTACGGACAGATCATCCCCAAATCGATTCTGGATCTTCCGCCGTGCGGCATCATCAACGTACACGCATCCCTGTTACCAAAGTACCGCGGAGCTGCGCCTATCCAGTGGGCCATCGCTCGCGGTGAGACGAGCACTGGCGTGACCACTATGCGTATCAACGAAGGTCTCGACACGGGCGACATACTGCTCCAGTGGGAGACTGCCATCGGACCACAAGAAAACGCCCTCGATCTAGGCCGACGTCTAGCGGTGGCGGGTGCGGAATTGCTGGTGCGGACGCTGGCCGAACTCCCCACGATCCAACCTCAACCCCAGAACGAATCGCAAGCCACCTACGCGCCCATACTCGAAAAGGAAGATGGCAAAATCGACTGGCGGCTTTCTGCGCGGGAAATCTTGAATCGGATTCGCGGCTTCGAACCGTGGCCCGGCGGCTACGGGTTTCTGCGCGGGCAACGCTTGCAGATCTGGAAGGCAGCCGCGGGAGAGCCCAAGCTGCCACCAGGAACGCTGCTGGCGATCCATCACAAGCTCTACGCGGGATGTGGAACCGGCGAATCGATCGAGATGCAGGAGGTTCAGTTGGAGGGAAAGAAACGAATGCCGGCTGCCGCTTTTTTGAACGGCTTCCCGATAAGCGCCGACGAGGTGCTCCTATGAGCCTTCCCCAAGGGTTTCGTTACGCCGCGACCTACGCGGGAATCCGTAAGATTGCCCAGGACGACTTGGCGCTGATCGTCTCCGACATGCCGGCCGTGGCCGCGGCCGCATTCACGCAGAATCGCGTGGTGGCGGCGCCGGTTATGCTGGCGCGCAAAAATCTGCGGACTTCACGCGGGAGGGCCTGCGCGATCCTGGTAAATGCGGGCAATGCCAACTGCGCCACTCGTACCGGCGATCTAGTCGCCCTAACTACCGTCCGCGCGACCGCCAAAGCGCTGGCGATTAAGCCGGAATTGATCCTACCCGCATCCACCGGTGTCATCGGTGTCGAGATGGATGGCAGCAAGATCGTTGACGCGCTCCCCGCATTAGTGGCGCAGCTTGATGCGGCACAGTTTGACTCGGTGGCCGCGGCTATCATGACCACCGATACTGTTCCCAAGACCGCGCGCGCCGAGATCAAGAGCGGCCGCAAGGTCGTCCATATCGCCGGGATGACCAAAGGCTCGGGCATGATTCAGCCCAATATGGCGACTACGCTAGGGTTTGTGATGACTGACGCCGTGATCTCGCCTATTCTACTGCGCTCGGCGCTAAAGCGTGCGATCGCGAGCAGCTACAATCGCATCTCAGTCGATGGCGACACTTCTACTAACGACACCGTGGCGGTCTTGGCTAACGGAGCGTCGGGCGTGAAGCCTGCCGCTAAGGCCTTCGAGGCGGCTCTCACGAGGGTGCTCGAATCACTCGCGCAACAAATCGCCCGCGACGGCGAGGGAGCGCGAAAGCTGGTAACCATCGACGTCGAAGGCGCCGCCAGCGAAACAGCCGCCGAGAAGATCGCACGTGCCATCGCAAATTCGCCGCTGGTGAAGACCGCCATCGCTGGTTCCGATCCCAACTGGGGGCGTATTCTCTGCGCTGCCGGTTATGCCGGAGTGGCGTTCGATCCCCGCAAAGTGGATATCGACATCCAGGGAGTAGCGGTGTGCCGTCGCGGACTGGCGGCCGATTTCTCGGAAGAACGACTAAAGAGCAAGCTCGACCAGCCCGACTGTCATATCCGATTCGCCATTCGCGGCAGCGGCCACAGCCGGGCGCGCTTCTGGACTTGCGATTTTACCGAAGACTACATCCGGATTAACGCCAGCTATCGAACCTGATCATGCGCATTGCGCTTCTGCTGCTGTTTACGCTGTTTTCGATGATGGCTCTCGCGGACCCTGCCGCCGATGTACTGAATGTCTTCAGCGCCGCGGCCGACGCGCTAACTAATGACGATTCCGCCGCGTTTTTCGATAATTTCGACCGTAACATGCCGGAGTACTCGGCCCTGCGTACCAATATCGAGGGCTTACTGGCCGCCTACGACGTGGGCGCGACCATTGAGGTCGTTAACGAAGAGGGCGACGATCAAAAGCAGACCGTCGAACTCGACTGGCTTCTGCTCACCTCAGAAAAAGGCGCAGCCAACGGCCGCCAGCAGATGCGGCGCCGCATCGTCACATGTCACCTGGAGCGCCGCGGCAAACAATGGAAGATCACCGCGCTGGAGCCGGTGGAGTTCTTCAAGTACTAAGCGTGCTAGAGCGACGCTTCCATAGGCATCGCCAGCGGCGGCTCGATAAAGAAGTCCAATTGCTCCATGCGAGCCAGCGCGGCGCGAATGGAGGCTTCGCTCGCCGGTTCCACTGTAATTACGAAAGGTAGATTCGCCGCGTTTTCGTCCGGCAGTTGCAGCACTGCTTCGATCGAGATGTTTTCGGCGGCGAGCGCCGACGCGAGTTGTGCGATGATCCCGGGCCGGTCCTTCACTCGGAAACGCAGGTAGTAGGCGGTCCGATTCAGTGTGATCGGGATCGGGCAGTATTCACCCAGCCGCGCATGCGCGAACGGAGAAACGCGCTCGGGACTGCCCGAACGGATTTCGCGCGCCACCCGCATGAGGTCGCTGACCACTGCAACCCCCGTCGGATGCGCCCCCGCCCCGCGCCCGTAGTAAAAGGTATCGGCGCCGTATTTTCCCCGCACCCAGACCGCGTTATAGGCGCCGCGAACACTCGCCAGAATCGTCGATTGCGGAATCAGCGAAGGACGTACCGATAGCAGCAACCCGGCCGGCGTCTGCCGTGCCGTGCATACCAGCCGGATGGTGTGATGCAGCATGTGGGCATAGCCAAAATCAATCGGCGCGATACGGCGAATGCCTTCGGTATAAATATCGGACGGCACGATGCGCTCGCCAAACGCCAGGGCGGAAAGAATCGCGAGCTTGGAGCGCGCATCGAAACCATCGACATCAGCGGACGGGTCAGCTTCCGCATAGCCCGCCGCCTGTGCCTCCGCCAACACCTCCGTGAAATTAGCGCCGCGTTGCTCGATCTCGGTGAGGATATAGTTGCAAGTCCCGTTCAAAATCCCGTAGAGCGTGTTGATGCGATCGCCGGAAATGCCCTCACGCAGCACCGCGTGAATCGGGATGCCGCCGGCCACGCTCGCTTCCATCGCCAGATTGATCCCAGATGCAATAGCCTGGTCCCACAACTCGGCGCCGCACAACGCCATCAATTCCTTATTGGCCGTTACTACCGATTTTCCTTTGGCTGCGGCAGCTTCGATCACTTCACGCGCCACTGTGGTCCCTCCGATGAGTTCGGCGACGATTTGGATGTCGGGATGGTCCACGACTTCGCGCCAGTTCGTGGTTCGTAGCGGCGATCCCAACGCTGCGGGAATCTTCCGGTTACCCACACTCCGGCTGCACACTGCCGTCACCCGTAACGGAAAGCCCAATTTGAGCGCGATTTGATCTGCGTTTTCCGCTAGGATGTCGAGCGTGCCGGAGCCGACGTTGCCGAGTCCGATGACTCCAAGATTCACTGGCTGCATAAAGGGGTTCTTTCTATTTGACCACTAAGCGGAAATCCATCACCAGCACCAATGCGTCCGGCTGGACCCGGACGTCGCGCAGATCGAAGCTGGCCAACTCCTGCCTGTAGAGCGGTTTCACGGAACCCAGGGCCGGCTCCTGCTCCAGCAGGTGGCGCGCCTGATCGTGAACCTCGATCTTAAAGTCGTGGGAAAAGCTGCTGGTCAGCGCCTGGCGAACCCGGCGAATATAGAATGAATCGCGCGGCGTTGCGACATTCACCTCTTTGAGAGCCAGCGCCCCGCTCTTCACCACCGGTGCCGCAATCAAGGTGAAGTCGAAGGAGTCACCCAACCCCACGCAGCGGCCAAACATATCAAGTGCGGTACGCCCGCTGAAGCGCGCCGAAACGCGCAGGCGCCCATCCACAGCACCGACGTGTGGGGATTCGAGATAGGCGAATTTACACTTGGTGGCTTTATTGCCCTGAACATAAAGCCGGCCGTCCTGCGAAAATAGCTGGGCGGCAATCACTCGTTCGATAGCCGCATACCGTAGTTCCAACTCCGCGCTGAATGCAGGAATGCCGGAGAGCAGCAGCAAAGCGATACCAACACTGAGACGAGCCATGCGTTTGTATCATTGTATGGGATACCGCTCCGATTCCTGGTGCGCGATTGACGGACGGTGTGCTACCCTGGAGCGTTTACCCCCACTATGGCTGTCACTCGCGAAAAATCCCAACTGATGAGCGCGTCTGAGATTGACCGCACGCTGGTTCGGCTGGCGCATGAAATCCTGGAGCGCACGGAGGATCTGAACAAGTTGGCGTTTATCGGGATCCGCCGCCGCGGCGTGCCGCTGGCTCAGCGTCTGGCAGAGAAAATCGAAGCGCTGGAACGGCGCAAGATTCCGGTGGGGATACTCGATATTAACCTATACCGCGACGATCTGTCGACGGTTTCGCAACAGCCGGTGCTGAACTCCACTGACATCCCGTTTTCGGTGACCGGTATGGATGTGATCCTGATGGACGATGTCCTCTACACCGGGCGCACTGTGCGCGCGGCACTGGATGCCTTGTTCGATCAGGGCCGCCCCTCTCGCGTGCAACTCCTGACCCTGATCGATCGCGGGTGGAGGGAATTGCCCATTGAGGCGCGCTACATCGGACGCACGGTACAAACTTCGGCCAGCGAAATCGTCGAAGTAAAGTTTCACGAAATCGATGCAATGGAAAAAGTATTGTTAGTGGAAAGAGTCGACTAAGGAACGCCATGAAGGGCCTCCTGGGCATCGAGGATTTGACGTGCGAAGAGGTGCAGGCTATTCTGGACCGGGCGCGTCATTTTCAGGTCGGTCCCGGCCAGCGTTTCCGAAAATTCGATCTTCTCAAAGGGCGCATGGTGGTGAATCTGTTCTTTGAGAACTCGACACGTACGCGTACCAGTTTCGAGCTGGCAGCCAAAGGCCTTGGCGCCGACGCGGTCTCGATTACTGCACAGGCGTCCAGCGTTGCGAAGGGCGAATCCTTGGTAGATACCTTGAATACGCTGGGAGCAATGCGGCCGGACGCCATCATCATGCGGCACTCGGCTTCCGGCGCGCCGCACTTTTTGCAGCGCCACCTGGAGATTCCTATTATCAATGCGGGCGACGGCACCCATGAACACCCGACCCAAGCACTGCTCGATGCGCGAACCATTCTCGACCGCGGCAAGCGACTGGAGGGGTTGCGCGTCGCAATCATCGGCGACATTGCGCACAGCCGGGTGGCGCGGTCGAACGTCTATCTGCTCTCGAAATACGGCGCCCAGATCGTGCTGTGCGGACCCGCGTCGCTTCTGCCGAAAGAGCTGGATCAGTTAGCGCCCGGCGTGACGCTCACCACCGACATGGATGAAGCAATTCGCGATGCCGATGTCATTATGATGCTGCGCGTCCAATTAGAGCGCCAGCATGAAGCCGCTTTTCCAGCGAGCGAGTACTTTCCGTTCTACGGGCTGCGCCTGGAACATTTGAAACTAGCCAAGCCCGAGGCGATCGTGATGCATCCGGGTCCGATCAACCGCGGCCGCGAGATTTCGTCCGAAGTAGCGGATTCCCAACGCTCGGCAATTCTAAATCAAGTGGAGAACGGAATTTCGGTGCGCATGGCAGTCCTTGAACGAGTCTTAGGTGGAGACCAGAATGCCGGCGCTGCTCATTAAGAACGGCCGTGTGATCGACCCGGCCTCGCGCCATGATGCCGTGGCCGACGTCTGGATCGAGGATGGCGTGATCAAGGGCGTCGGATCGAGCTTATCGCCGGCGGGCGCGCAAGTATTTGACGCGACCGGGTTAATGGTTGCCCCGGGTTTCATCGACATGCATGTGCATCTTCGCGAGCCGGGATTTGAGTACTCCGAAACCATAGAAAGCGGCGCGCGAGCCGCAGCGGCGGGCGGTTTCACCTCCATCTGCCCCATGCCTAACACCGCGCCGGTGAACGATAGTCCTACGGTTACCACCTATATAATCGAAAAAGCGCGCCGCCACGCGGCGGTCAATGTGTTTCCGATCGGCGCCATCACCCGCGGCAGCAAAGGCGAAGAACTCGCGGCTATCGGGTCCATGCGCGCGGCTGGAGCTGTTGCCATCTCTGACGACGGACGCCCGGTGATGAATGCTCAACTGATGCGGCGCGCCATGGAATTCGCGCGCAGCTTTCACATCCCGGTGATCAATCACTGCGAGGATCTGCATTTGAGCGCCGGCGGCGACATGCACGAAGGCGTCGCATCCGTGCGTTTGGGACTGCGCGGAATTCCAGGTGCGTCTGAAGACGTTATGGTGGCGCGCGACATCCTACTGGCGGAAGTGACTGGTGCGCGTTATCACGTCGCGCACATTTCCTCGCGTCATTCGGTGGAGATGGTGGCTTACGCCAAGCTCCAGGGACTGCCCGTCACGTCGGAAGCGACGCCGCATCACTTGACTCTGACCGATGCCGGCATGATTCCCTATGACAGCAACTACAAAATGAAACCGCCCCTGCGCTCGGCGAGCGATGTCAACGCCGTCGTCGAAGGTGTTGTCAGCGGAGCCATCGACGCCATCGCCACCGACCATGCGCCGCACGCAGGCAGCGAGAAGATGCAGGAGTTCGAAAAATGCCCGTTCGGCATCATCGGCCTTGAAACGGCGCTGGGCATCGCGCTTGATTGCCTGGTGCACAGCGGAAAGATCGGCATCGCCCGCTTGGTGGAGCTCTTCACCATAAATCCGGCGCGGATTTTGGGCCTCAATCGCGGTACGCTCGCGCCAGGAGCTCCTGCCGACGTGACCATTTTTTCGACCCAGCAGCAATGGACTTACGATGTGAACAAGTCCTTCTCTAAAAGCCGCAACTCGCCCTTCGATGGCGCTTCTTTCCGGGGTGGACCGGTAGCAACCATCGTTGCCGGCGAGATCGTCTGGCAGGCGTAATCTCCCGTAAACAGTGGACCCCGGTCAGCCCACACGCGCCGCGCGGCACGCATCGCAAGGGCAGATCCTGCGGAAATGGTCGAAAGAATAGATGCCCGTATTGTGCCCATCCGACCAGTCAATACGAATCGCGTAACTGCCCACGGCTTCCACTGCGTTCATCCGCAGCTTAGGCTTATACATTGGGAACAATTCGCCGCCCTCGTAGTTGGATTTCTGCGGCGGCGTTCCATGCGCTCCGGTGCAGGTAGCGCACGGGCACTCATCGCGCAAGTAGGCTATTCCATATTCGCTGTGATGATTGTCCTTCCAATCGATCTTGATGCCTTTGGACTTGGAGATGGCGATGTGTTCGGGTTCTTGGGACGGATGACTCACTGATTTACTCTCTCAATATCGCGCACGCCGGAGATCCGGCGGACTGCGGAAACGATGCGCTCCAGTTGCTTCTTGTCGCGGACTTCCACAGTGACATCGATGATGGCGCCATCGGCGGCGCGTTCGTCATCGCCCCGGGCTTCGAGACTGCGAATATTGATCTGTTCGCCGAATAACGCCGTGGTCAGCTGATTCAGGATGCCGGGCCGGTCCTCGGTGTGAATTAGCAGTTTTACCTCGAACTTTTCCGAGGCGGCGCGCGCCCATTCGACGTCGATTTTCCGCTCCACTTCGTACATCAGGTTCTGGACGTTGGTGCAGTTGAGTGAATGTACTGCCACGCCCTTGCCTCGCGTCACGTAGCCCACAATGGCTTCGCCGCGAATCGGATTGCAGCACTTCGCGCGATACACCAACAGGTCGTCGATGCCCTTTACCTTGATGATCAGATCCTGATCGCCCGCGGGAAGCCGTGGCCCAGGAGCCAATCCGGAAGGCGGTTCTGGCGCGGGGCCGACTGCCGGAGTCTCCGGCGCTACCCGATCTGGCGCCAGTTTCTGCAACACTTGGCGCGCAGAATACTTCCCATATCCCAGCGCCGCGTGGAGATCTTCGATCTTGCTGACACCATAATCCGACGCCACCGCTTCCATTTGTGCCCCAGAGATTCGGCTCAAAGCCACTCCAAAGCGGCGAGCTTCTTTCTCCAGATATTTTTCGCCGATCTCAATGGCCTTCACTCTCTCGGTGGTGTTGATGACGTGCTTGATCTTGTTTCGAGCACGCGAAGTTTTCACCAGCGCCAGCCAGTCTTTGCTTGGTAAATGGCCGGACTGAGTAAGAATCTCCACTACGTCGCCATTACGCAGAGCGTATTTGAGTTGCACGATTCGACCGTTTACCTTGGCGCCGGTGCAGGTGTTGCCAACGTCGGAATGGATGGCGTAGGCGAAGTCGATCGGCGTGGCGTCGCGGGGCAATGTGATGACGCGGCCCTTAGGGGTAAATGTATATACTTCCTCCGGATACAAGTCAACCTTCAAGGTCGACATGAACTCTCCGGGGTCATGCATTTCATGCTGCCACTCGACCAATTGCCGTAGCCAAGTGATGCGCTGGTCATCCTCAGCCGCCCCGCGCCGCCCTTCTTTATACTTCCAATGCGCGGCGATCCCTTCTTCGGCGACGCGGTGCATTTCTTCGGTGCGGATCTGTACTTCGAAGTGGCGGCCGCCGGGACCCATTACGCTGGTATGCAGCGATTGGTACAAGTTCGGCCGCGGGATGGCGATGAAATCCTTGATGCGGCCCGGGATGGGATGCCATTCATTGTGGATCACGCCTAGAGCCGCATAACAGTTCTTGACCGAGTCTGTGATGATGCGCACCGCCAGCAGATCGTAAACCTGGTCCAGCCCGATCTTCTGGCGCTTCAGTTTCTGGAACACCGAATAAGCGCGCTTCAGGCGGCCGTCG
>Ga0105240_10000903_pt1 | contig 53014 bp, 46 predicted proteins | sample KBSC54metaG_FD_80426 | JGI IMG/M metagenome (GOLD analysis project Ga0105240, IMG submission 80426) | Corn rhizosphere microbial communities from Kellogg Biological Station, Michigan, USA - KBS C5-4 metaG | ecosystem: Host-associated > Plants > Roots > Rhizosphere > Soil | place: Michigan, USA... | reverse complement strand
GCGTTTAAAAAAGTTGGCAAGGACGCACATGTCCAGGGCGACGCGAGGTGTGCCGGTCATTCCCGGCCGGGGGACCACCACTCGTTCATGCAGGCCCGCCTGATCCATCGCCTGGCTGTTCCCCCCCCAGAGCATGGAATCGCTGTTGAGCCCGGTGCCGGTGTTCGAGGAACCAGTGATCCGGCTGTTCGATCAACTCATCGGGGCTGTGATAGCGCCGCTGGCAAGCTCTTGTTCGATTCCTCGCTCAGGTTACCCTGATTGATCGGTAGCCACGAGTGTACCTCTCCGGAGCAGCCGCCGGAAGTCGAGCAGTAATATGCACTTCCAAGAAAATACAAGCCTTGTAGCCAAGATGAAAAAACGAACCGAAATTCGATCGAGGCCTCCCACAGGGTCGTCAATAAGACCAAAAGCAGCGTAGCGATAAGCATTCATTTCCTTCCATTCGCGGCCAAAGCTAACCGCCGCATTCCCCTGTAGTCTAAAGAACAGATGGAAGATAGTGACGCAGCCGCCATAGCATTGGCGCTAGCCGGCGATGGCGAAGGCTTCAGGTTACTCGTCGAACGGCACAGCCGAAGTGTGTTCCGGCTGGCCTATCGCATGACCAACAACGAGTTCGACGCCGAAGACGTAGTACAGGAAACGTTCGTGCGCGCGTTCAAGCAGTTGAACAATTATGAGTCGCGCTCGGCCTTCGGCACGTGGCTTTACCGCATTGCCTCGAACTACGCGCTCGACTTATTGCGCGCGCGGCAAAGGCACCTGGACCGTCACCAATCGATCCAAGGGGAAGGTGTAGATATGCTCGACAGAATTACGAATAACGCGCCGGCGCAGGACCGCTTGTATCACAGCGAGCAAGTCCGCAAGTGCCTCGGTGAAGCATTGGCCGAACTGACCGATCAGGAGAGAACTGCGTTCAGTCTGCGGCATTACGAAGGAATGTCCATCGAACAGATCGGATCCATATTGAACATCGGCGCAAGTGCGACCAAAAACAGCATCTTCCGCGCCGTGAGGAAGTTAAGAGAGGCACTGGCTCCGCTGGTGGCATGACCTTTATGTATACAAATCATCTCGAGGACGAACAACTCATCCTGCACTACTACGGAGAGGCGGAAGCAGGCGAAAACGTCGATGCGCACCTCACGCACTGCGATCACTGCCGTGAACAATATCAAAATCTACTCCGTGTTCTGAACAGCGTGGACGCCGCCCCGGTACCTGCCCGAGGTCCCGAATACGGAGCGCAGGTGTGGCAAAAAGTAGCGCCAAGAATAAGGCAGTCGAAATGGCCCTTATCCGTGTTCGTCCACGTTCATTCGTGGCAAAAATGGGTGGCCGCTGCAACAATGGCAGTTCTACTTATCGGCGCGTTTCTCGCCGGACGCCACTCGTCCCCATCGAAACCGCCGATGAGCATCGCCGGCGCAGGCCAGGTACGCGATCGCATCCTGATGGTGGCTGTCGGCGATCACCTCGAGCGCTCGCAGATGGTGCTGGTCGAAATCGCCAATTCCACTGGTGCGGCGAACATAGCACCGGAGCGTGCGATGGCCGAAAATCTGGTCGAAGCCAATCGGATTTACCGCCAGACCGCGGCGGCCACGGGCGAGCCCGCCGTCGCCGGCTTCCTGGACGATCTGGAGCGCGTGCTGCTCGACATCGCTCATAGCCCTGACGAAGTTTCGGGCCAGCAATTGGAAGCATTGCGCCATAGCATCGAAGCCCAGGGGCTTCTATTTAAAGTACGAGTGGTCGGAACTCAACTGCGCGAGCGCAGCGAGCGGCCGCCTGCCGGTGGCAAGACAAGGAAATTGTAAAGGGAGAATCACATGAAGAAAGTTTTTGAAATTTTGTTGGCCGCTGGTCTTGCAGCGCGAGGTTGGGCGCAAGCGCCTCCACCTGCGCCGCCTGCCCCGCCGGCTCCCGCCGCTCTACCGGGTCCTTTCGCACACGAATCGCCGCTGGCGGCCCCCCCCGCTCCTCCGGAGGATATTCAGGACCGCATCTTCGAAGCGCAAGATCGCGTTTTGGAAATGCAGGATCGCGTTTTCGAGATCAAGGACCGTGCGCTCGAGATTCAAGCCCAGGTTATGGCGAACATCGATATGGGGAAATTTCGCGTGGATATCACGCCGCCGATGATGCTGGCCCAGGATGCCGTCAGGGGCCCGAAGCCGCGACCTATGCCGATGGAATATAGCAAGGGCCGACGCGACAGCGACGACCGGTTGTATCGCCGCGGCAAGGAGGATCTCGATCAGCGTGCGTGGGAGAAGGCCGCCGACGAATTCAACGAGCTGATCGTGCGCAAAGCGCCGAATGCCGATGGCGCATGCTACTGGAAAGCTTACGCGCTCTCAAAACTCGGCCGGCGCGACGACGCCGTCGCTGCGCTCGCCGAGCTTCAAAAATCTTATCCGTCCAGCCAATGGCTCAATGATGCCAAGGCGCTCGAAGCGGAAGTGAAACAGGCAAACGGGCAAGCCGTTTCTCCCGAGAGCCAGACTGACGATGACCTCAAGCTGATGGCCATCAGCAGTCTCGTCAACAGCGATCCGGAGCGCGCCGTACCGTTGCTCGAAGGCCTTCTCAAGCGGACGGTTTCGCCGAAGCTGAAGGAGCGGGCTCTCTTCGTCCTGGCGCAGAGTGGTACGCCGAAGGCCCGTGAAATCGTGGTCCGATTCGCCAAGGGCGCAGGCAATCCGGATCTGCAACTGAAAGCTGTCGAGTATCTCGGCTACTACCGTGGCAAGGAAAACGGACAGACGTTAGCCGAAATTTATGCCGCTTCGAGCGACGTAAATGTTAAACGGACGGTCCTCCGGGGTTTCATGGCCGAGCGCGATACTGAACGGCTCTTGAACGTTGCGAAGACGGAACCCAATCCCGATCTGCGCCGCGAAGCGATCATCTATCTCGGTAACCTGGGAGCGCAGAGCGAACTCGGCCAGCTTTATAACAACGACCAAACGGTCGAAGTGAAAAAAGCCATTATCGATGCCATGCGCCACGACGGCAATACGGACAAGCTGATGGAAATTGCCCGAACCGACAAGGACCCCAATATTCGAATCTCAGCCATTCGCCGCCTGGGCGAAATGCGGCAGAGCAAGACCGCGCCTCAGCTTGCGTCTTTATATACCAGCGAATCGGAACCGCAGGTGAAGAGAGCCGTGGTGGATTCGTTGTGCCAGCAGAACGCGGCCAAGGAGGTCGTGGAACTGGCTCGCAAGGAGAGTGACTCGTCTATGAAGAGGGTAATAGTCGAGCGCCTCGGCAACATGAAATCATCGAAAGAAGCCACCGATTACATGATGGAGCTCCTCACCAAATGAAACTTACTGCATACCTGGTTGCTCTCGCCGCCGGCCTTCTCTACGCACAGCCGCACATCACGAACGGTAAAGTGGAGGAACGCCCCGTCCAGGGGGGCTTGGCGGCCGATCTCCAACGCCTCATAGCCAGTCAAAGCGAATCTGCCTGGATCGGTTATGCGGTGCCAATCGTCCGTCAACAAAGCTCCCGCTGTTGGAACAATGGCGGCAACAACAGTCCCATCGCATTGGAGCCACCCAAGTCGCTTTACGTCATGTTCCGGATCGAACAAAACAAGTTGGACAAGATTCGCACCTTCACGCCCGACTGCCAGCTTGACGCCGGCGGAACCACCATCCACTGGCTCACCGGCGTGACAGCATCTGAGAGTGTGGCCGTGCTGAAGGGTTACACCAAGGATCACGACGGAGCCGTTACTGCCATCGCGCTGCACGACGATCCGGCGGCTGAAGACTATCTGATCGCGCTCGCCCGGGACGACAAGAATCCCCGTACACGCGGCCGCGCTCTTCAGTGGTTAGGCGAGCGAACCAGCCGCAAGGCAATGGGTGAAATTCAGAACGCGCTCGACAACGACCCGGATACGGATGTGAAACGGAAAGCCATCGCTGCCCTGAGCAGGTTGCCTAAAGAGGAGGGAGTTCCGATGCTGATCGCGGTCGCCAGGACAAACCGCAACGCCGATATACGAAAACAGGCCGTTCAAGCACTTGCGCGCTCGAACGACCCGCGGGCACTAACCTTCTTCGAAGAAGTCCTGAAGAAATAACTACTGTTTCTTTTTCGCTGCAGGGCGATGAACCGGAGCGGGAGCCTTGGGCTGCTCCGGCCAGCCGGTGATCTTGTCCTTCTCGATTTCCATCGTCACCATGAAGGGGTCGGTTGTGTACGACTTGGGAACTGCGCCTTCGAACTCCAATTCGGTGCCCGCGGGTGCCTTGCCGGCCATGGGAGCACTTAACTTCAAGGTAACTTCCGGCGTGGTGTCATCGGAAATCGCCAACACCAGTTCCTTCGGGCGGACAGCAGGGGACTGAGAGACCAGCTTCCCTTTTAGTTTCGGAAGTCCTGCATCTTTCACACTCGATTCCCAATACTGGGCGCCATTCGGTCCCTTCAGTTCCTGCTTTACGACAATCCACAGGGCGAGCTCGGGATGGTCCTTCTTAAACTGCTCTTCCTTGGCCAGCTTGTCTTTCTCCAACTCAACTCCGCTGACGATCGTGAACCCGGCGGGCATGATGGGACCAGCCGCTGCCTTCGCCTTCACATCGGCCAAGCCTTCGTCGCTGCTGTGATATGCCTTGTAAGCCTTGGCCAGATAGTCTTCAATCTGCTTTCGGCCTTCTGGAGTCAGAGCGCCTGGACCGGTGTACGAAGCCGCACGTGCATAGTAGTAGAGGGCTTCGGGTGTTCTTGCTACGTCCTTCTGGGCCGAGATGCTCTGCGCCAGCCAATAGGTGACGTCGCCGATGCCAATAGCCAATTGCGGATTCAACTGGATCGTGGACTTAAATTCTTTTTCTGCTTCAGGGTAGTTCTTACGGTTGAACGCAACCCACCCGAGCGTACGATGCGCCGTCGCCTGCATATCTTTCTTGGCCTTGTCCCAGTCCGCGTCTGACGTCGTTTTCGGTTTTTTGTCCGGAGCAAAGACGACTTCTGCGTTTTCTAACACTCCCTTCGCCGCCTTCTCGGCATCGCTCATCGCGGCTTCCGGCGGATTCGTCGGGTTCTGGTTCACCTCGAGAATCGTTATGTAGTAAAGCGAAGTGAGGTCCTTCGGATCAATGGCCAGAATTTCTTTAGCCGTGTCGATCATCTTCTGAGGCTGGCCCAGGTCTTTGTAAGTATTCAGGTAATACAGCAGCCGCTCTTTCTTGAACGCGGTGTCGGGATACTTCTGTTTCCACTGGTCCAGCAGTGCAAGGCGCTTGGCCCCGTCCTTCTCTTGAGTGATGGATTGATAAAGATCGTATTCGGCACGATCTTTCACTTGCTTTTCCTGAGCCGCCGCCGTGGGTCCGAGCAGCGTGAAACACATGACGGAAGCTACCGCCACCCCACTGATGCGCTTAAATATCTTTGCCAGCACTCCTGCCTCCAAACCGAAGATGATTACCTGATGATAGCGGTGGATACAACGCTTGTAACCGTTTTCTCGAACGACTCCGACGTGCTACAACGTAGTATCGTCATTGCGGAGTATAACGGATAGCGCGCGCGCCCGCAACACCCGACGTGTTACACCCATCCCTTAGATGCCGGGGCCGCCCTTCTTGTTCCATGAAAGCCACAACAGCCCCGCCGCAACGATGAAAAATATCAAGATAAGAACGAGGGCAACCGCAGGAGTGATGAGCGGCGTCTTCCAGGTCGTTTTCTGGCTACCCTCGCGAATCAGATATCGGATTTGCTGAAGCTGCCGGGCCGCCATCGATACTTCCCAGGCATTTCGAGCCAACTTCAAGGCCTTTACCGTCTCCTCCTCCGCCCGGACCAGGATCTGTAGCCTGCAGAATAATTCTGCATACTTGAACCGGGCGAAGAAGTGGCGCTCATCCAGCCGGATGGCCGTTTCGAGCGACTCCATCGCCCTGTAAACGTCGGAATTGATCGTTTGGGCGATCCCCAAACACGTGCGAAGATCCGCCGACTTTGGATTCTCCTCACATTTCTTCTCAAGAAGCTGGATGTATTCGAAAAGCTTGCCTGGCGAGAACTCTTGAGGGTCTCGCCAGGGAACTGGGCGGGATACTACGAGGCTACTTTGTGAAACCGCTCTGCGCATATGGCATTTCTGCCCGTCCTGCTTACCGCTTGGGACCGAAAAAAGCGACGATACCGACCAAAACTGTGTCCTGCGACTTTGCCACCATTGTGTTGTTACCGCGATCGAAGAAGGGCGCATTCGACCAGTCGTGGCGGTACTCCGCCCGGGTCAACAGGCCTTCCTTCAGCTTGATTTCGCCTGTCAGGGTAAACTCCTTCACCTTCTGCGTAACTCCCGTGCTGAAACCGCTGGCGTCATTCAACCATTCCAGGCGTGCTGCCAGAGCGAACAGTTCGGTCACCTGGCCGCGCGCCGCGAACGCAATGCCATCGACATGATCGGCTCCGGTGTTTTTGCCGGCCTGCTTGTTCCTCATGTAGTCGTAATTGACATAGGCATTGAATTTGTCGGTCGGCGTCAGAAGCAAAGTGGTGTCATAGAGATTGCGGAAACCTTGGTTGGTTCCGGAGTTTTCCGGCCCCGTGTAGTAATTGTTGTTCCAAGCCCATTTCTTTTCCGTATAGTTTCCAATCAGGCCGATAGTCTTGCCGCTGTTATTGTCCTCAATATTGTTCCAGCCGTTCACCAATTGAAAGCCGCCGGTGAACTTGCCCACGGGCTCGGTTAAACGAAGACCAAAGTGATAGTAGGGGATAGCCCAGGCGAAAAGCAGCGAGCGCGAATAGTTCCAATTATCTTTCGTCTCGATCACCTCGGCTCCCGCGCTGGTGACAAATTCGCCGAAATCGGCTTGAAAACCTTTGCCGCCTGCCGGCTTCCAACTGACGTAAGCCTGTTCAATGTTGCGGAAAACACTCGGCGCCTGCTCGCCCGCATGGATAATCTCCATCGCGCGGCCGAAGGCAAGGTCAATGTGAAATCCAATCGGATCGGGGCCGTGGTCGAGCGTCAGTTTGGCCATATTCAAGCTAAACTGGTCGGCCTTCACATCGAAGTTGCGAATGCTGTTATTACCGGAACCGGGATGATTAAAATTTAAATCATAGTAGCCATCTACGAAGCCACTAAAGTCTATGCCACCAACTGACCAGACGGAGGCCGGAGGGGGAGTTGCGGGTGCGGGTGTAGCTGCCGGTGCTTGGGCCGATTTATCGTCCGCGGGCTTTGGCGTCTGAGCATCTTGTGCGGCACACGAAGCCGCCAGCCAGACTAGCAAACCTATACAGGCACACTTTGGGTATCTCATATTTGGTACACACTCCCTTCGTTGTTTTAGTTTGTAGCGGTGCTGAAGTAAGCCAATTGTAGCCGCGCTCATCCGGTGAAAACCAATAGAAATTTTGAATCATACCGATACGAAGTTTGAGCTTCCGCAAAGCCTCGAGGCGTAGCATATTAGGGAAGGCCCGCAGTGTGTGCGGGCGACACCTCGTAGTGAAAGGAAGCCGACAATGTTGTCGACCAAGCTATTCAGAAGTCTTTTCTTGTGTTTTGCCGGAGCCGCGGCGGCCAATGCTCAAGCAACGGCGCAGGCGGTGGAAGCGAAACTCGCGGTGTTGGATGCCGCGGTGAAATCCGCGCAATCGGCCGGTGATAACGCATGGATGTTAGTGAGCTCAGCCTTAGTTCTGATGATGACCGGACCGGGCCTGGCTCTCTTTTATGGCGGGTTGGTCCGGAAAAAAAACGTGCTCGGAACAATGATGCAGAGCTTTATTCTCATGTGCCTGGTAACGGTGCTTTGGGCGATATGCGGATACAGTCTTGCTTTCGGAGAAGGCAGTTCTTTTGCCGGGAATTTCCAGTACCTCTTCCTCAATAACGTCGGCAGCGAGGCAAACGCCGACTACGCGGCTACTATTCCCCAGCAGACATTCATGATTTACCAGTTGATGTTTGCCATTATTACTCCCGCTTTGATTTCCGGAGCGTTCGCCGAACGGATGCGTTTCAGCGCCATGCTGCTTTTCATGACCATTTGGGCGTTCATCGTCTACTTCCCAATGGCCCATATGGTGTGGGGCAAAGGAGGTTTATTGAACGCCTACCTCGGCGGCAAGATTCCGACATTCGATTTTGCCGGCGGCACCGTCGTGCATATCACCTCCGGTGTCTCCGCCTTGGTTTGCGCGCTCTACCTCGGAAAGCGTCACGATTATCCGTCCGAATCCATGAAACCCCATAGCTTGGTATTGAGCTTCATCGGCGCCTGTCTTCTCTGGGTGGGCTGGTTCGGATTTAATGCGGGCAGCGCGCTGGCGGCTTCGGGACTCGCCACCAGCGCCTTTGTGGCAACACACTTTGGAGCGGCCGCTGGAGCCATCGGTTGGATTATCGCCGAGTGGATTCACGATGGAAAGCCGAGTGTGCTTGGCGGTATTTCAGGTTGTGTCGCGGGACTGGTGGCCATCACGCCGGCGTCTGGTTTTGTCAAACCGTTTCCGGCGCTTCTCATCGGGCTCTTGGCCGGATTTATTTGCTACACCATGGTGGTTAGGGTGAAACGCAAATTCGGCTACGACGATTCTCTCGATGCCTTCGGCGTTCACGGCGTTGGAGGGACCGTGGGCGCGCTTCTCACCGGCGTATTCGCCACCAACCTCGTCAATAACGGTTTGAAGAACGCCGCCGGCCAGGCCGCGCCGCTCGGTTGGGTCGACGGTAATGTAGCGCAGATTGGAAATCAGGCTGTCGGTTGCCTTGTCGCCATCGGACTCGGTATCGTGGGAACACTCATTGCACTCAAAGTTTCCGACGTGCTGATCGGGGTCCGCGTAGACAACAGGCAGGAAGTTGCAGGTCTCGACGTCAGTTTACACGGAGAAGAAGGCTACAATTTTGATTTGTAAAAAGGACTGACGCATGAAGAAAATCGAAGCGGTTATTCAACCCTTTAAACTGGAAGAAGTGAAAGAGGCGCTGAAGGGAATCGGCATAGATGGGATGACCATTACCGACGTGAGAGGACATGGGCGTCAAAAAGGCCACAAAGAAGTTTACCGTGGGCAGGAATACAATGTCGACCTCCTGCCAAAGGTGAAGATCGAGTTGGTTGTGCCCGAGGAACGATCTGACGAAGTGATCAGAACGCTGGTGAGTTCGGCTCGCACCGGCAATATCGGGGACGGAAAAATCTTCGTCTTCGATGTGGCGGAGGCAATCCGTATTCGCAATGACGACCGTGGCGACACAGCACTCTAATTTCGATTCGATCAGGCGCGAGTTCCTGCTGACGGGAAACGCTGCGGCGGCGGTTGCGGCCCGTAGCGTTTCCGTCGATCAGCAGGTCATCACCGCGTATGAAACTCATCTTCGGCCGGTCGTTTCAACCGGCCTCGTGTTGCTGGCCGTCGGAGGCTACGGAAGACGCGAGTTGTTTCCGTACTCCGACATCGATTTGATTGTTCTTGTGGCACGGAGCATTGAAGGCGACGGTCCGCGCGCAGCACTGTCGGCTTTTCTGCGGGAATTGTGGGACAGCGGGCTGCGACTCAGCCAATCGGTCCGGACCGTGGCCGAATGCTGCGAGCTGGATACAAAAAATGTCGAACTGAGCATCAGCTTGATCGACCAGCGATTTCTCGGCGGCGACGCCGGTCTCTATGACCAGTTGTGTGAGAAACTGCCAAGGTTTTTTCGCGCTCAGCGCGGCAGCCTGATCGGGCATCTCTGCGAGATGACGCGAGCCCGCCACGCGAAATTCCATGACGCCATCTATCAACTGGAGCCCAACGTGAAAGAAACGCCGGGCGGGATACGGGATCTGCATGCCATCCACTGGCTGGCGCAGCTTCGCAACAGTGACGACGATCCGTTAGCCGGTTTGACGGGCGCGAAGGATTTTCTGTGGAATCTCCGCTGCCGCCTTCATTACCGGTCTGGCCGCGACAACAATGGTTTGACCTTCGAAATTCAGGAGACGCTTTCTCAGGATCCGGCTAGTTGGATGCGAGAGTATTACCGCCATGCGCGGGAAGTGAATCGCACAGCGCTCCGCCAGATGGAGCTCGCCGAGAGCCTCACGGAAGGGGGATTGCTGCAAAGCTTCCGTGATTGGCGCTCCCGGCTTTCGAACGCCGATTTCACCGTCAATAAAGAGCGCCTGTATTTCAAAATGCCCCAGCAGTTGACTGGCGACCCGATGCTGGCCCTGCGGCTATTCGAATTCGTTGCCCGCCACGGAATCAAACTGTCGCTCGATGCTGAGCGCCGCCTCGTCGAGCATGGTCCGTTGTTCCGCGAATATTTTGCTTCGTCACGAAACGTATGGCCGGTGCTGAACAGTATTTTCACTCTGCCTAACGCCACCATGGCAATCCGCTCGATGCACGAATCCGGCGTTTTGCTCGCTCTGTTTCCGGAATGGAACCTGATCGACAGTCTGGTGATCCGCGATTTCTATCATCGCTATACTGTCGACGAACATACGCTCGTCACGCTGGAAGCATTGGAGCAGTTGCGCGATATCAAGGAATCTCCAAAGCGCAGGTTCACCGATCTTCTGCAGGAACTGGAGAGCCCGGCTCTCCCGCGTGCTGCGCTGCTCTTTCACGACGTCGGCAAGGGCGCCGAAGGCGAAGGTCACTCGCGGAAATCGAAGGAATTGGCGAAGGCGGCATTCCAACGAATTCAGATGCCACCGGACGAACTGAAGAGCGTCCTGTTCCTGATTGAGCATCATTTGGCTCTTTCTTCCGTGATGACCGGACGCGATCTGGGCGATCCTCTTACGGCCAAAGAGACCGCTGAACGCGTCGGTACCATCGAGAATCTGAAATACCTCACAGCCGTGACCTACGCGGACATCAGCGCCGTCAATCCGGAGGCGATGACGCCGTGGCGGCTGGAGCAGTTGTGGCGAGTGTACCTGATCGCGTATGCCGAGCTGATGCGCGGCCTGGATACCGACCGCATTCACGCTGTGAGCGATCCGTCAACGGCGAGTTTTCTGGAGGGCTTGCCGACGCGCTATCTGCGCACGCATTCCGAGGAGGAGATCCTCGCGCATCAGGAGTTGGAAGCCAAGAGCAAGTATTCCGGCCTAGCAATCGACCTGAAGCGCGTCGGAGGTTTTTATCGTTTGACGGTGGTCACCAGCGACCGGCCGAGTCTGTTCGCCTCAATTGCAGGCGTATTGTCGGCGTTTGGCATGAACATCGTGAAGGCCGAGGCGTTCTCAAATCACCGGGGCACCGTCGTCGATTCGTTTTCGTTCAGTGATCCAATGCGCACACTAGAATTGAATCCGATGGAGATCGAGCGGCTCAAGCTGGTGTTGCAGCGCGCAGTGCTGGGCAAGGAGGACGTAAAAAAGCTGCTCGCGGGGCGTCCAAAGCCCAAGATGCAGAGTTCGCAAATTCGTGCAGCGGTGTCTTTCGATTCCAACGCATCGACTACTGCAACGCTGGTTGAGGTAACTGCCCAGGACCGGCCTGGATTACTCTACGATATGGCGGCGACGCTTTCAGGCGCAGGGTGCAGTATTGATGTAGTGCTGATCGATACGGAAGCACACAAGGCTCTCGATGTGTTCTACTGCACGGTGGGCGGGAAAAAGCTCCCGGTTGAATTGCAGGCCAAGCTCAAACAACAACTGCTGGCCGTGCTGTAATCGTCGCGCGGACCATTGGCAGATTTGCCGTGCGCACAGCATTGATTCCAGGATGACTCCTCTCGAGAAAAGTAAGCTCGGAGAAATTTGCTTGCGCCTATTTTCAAAGAGACGGGCTTCAACAAGAGAAAACTCTCGTGGTTTCGCGATTTCGATGAGACCATCATCATGGTTCATTGGCGAGCTCGTTCCAGCCAGAGCATCTTGTTCCACATTGAGGCCACAGTTATTTTCAAAGCTGTGGCTGGAGTCGTGGACGTACGCAAGCTCGGATTTTACGACGGGCATATTCGGTGCAAAGTGGAATTGCTTGTGGATGACGTAGGCGTCTTTCGGAAGTTGCTCTACTTACCCGACAGTGACACCGACGAAAAGGTGAAGGAGAAACTCACCCGAATGTCCGAGCTAGTCCGATCTGCAGTGATACCGTGGCTATCAAAACTCGGAACCCTGAACGGCGTTCGAGAAATGCTCAGCTACATCGACTTGCTCAAGCAGAAAAGTGAACGCTCGTGTGTAATGATCTATCGCGAGGGTCGTCAAGTGCTCGAGAATCGGCGCATCGAGTAGACCGAACGATTCCGAGGACGAGGTAAATGGGTAGTTTCTATACGAATGTAACGGTGCGTGGTCTCGATCAGGCGGGCATCACCGCTGCTGTCGAAACCCTTGGCTATCGCGCGTTTGTTTCTCCTACGGTTTCCGGCTTAACAGTCATATGTGAGGAACAGTCCGACACCCAGGACGAGGCTGTCTGGCATCGGGTCGCGAAACAGCTCTCAGAGAAGTTGGGCTGCCCGGCGTTGGCCGTAATCAATCATGATGACGACATCCTGGCCTACGCGCTGTATCGCAATGGCGCTCTATTGGACGACTACAGTTCCTGGCCAGACTACTGGGACGAATCGGATGAGCCTGCTGCGCCGCGCGGGGGCAATGCCGCCACTCTTTGCGAGACGTTCGGGATGCCAGGAAACGCGTCTGAAGTGGAACGTATTTTAAGAACCACAGCGGATAGTGAGGAGTTTGTATTTGCCTCCGAACGTCAAGCTGCACTACTTAAGGCGCTCGATTGCCCTGAGATCCCATACCAGCAAGGCTTCACATACATCACGGAAGATGGCGCGCCAGCCGGTTGGCGGACGGTAAGCGGCGCACGGGTTAACGGCAAAATTGCCGCGCCGACAGCATCGATTTCCGCGATAACCCCTTTCCCAAAGAGCAAGCTTGTAGAGGCTTCACTCGCCCCCATTTTCAAAAAGGATGGCTTCAAAAAGAAGAAACTCTCGTGGTATCGCGAGTTCGATGAGACTGTCGTGATGATGCACGTGCGGGGTCTTTTCGGCAGTAGTACAGATTTCTATATGGAAGCCACAGTCATTTTCAAGGCCGTTTGCGGAGTGCTAAACGTTGAGAAGCTCGGATTTTACGATGGACATGTGCGGTTCCGACTGGAGTTGCTCGTCGATGATGTAGGTGCTTTTCGAAGGCTGCTCTACTTCAACGAGAAAGACAGCGACGAGAAGGCGAATGAAAAGCTCAGCCAGTTGTCTGAGCTAATTCGATCGGTCGTGATGCGTTGGCTGTTGAACCTCGGAACTGTGAGTGGCGTTCGGGAAATGCTCAAGCACATCGACTTGCTCAACCAGAAAAGCGAGCGCTCATGTGCGCAAATCTTTCCCGAGGGTCGTCAAGTCCTGGAGAATCCGCGCAATCCAAGTTGAGACCGAACGTTGCGGCAGAATGCAGTCAGAGTTTGTGACCCCGCGGCAGAGGTTGTTCTATCCGGCGGGCGGCTTCCGGACCGTCATGTTCATAGGTGAAATCGCAAATAGTGGAGAGATCGCGGGCAGCGGGCTCCGTCCACCGGATACGCATCAAACGGGATATACTTCCATTGCTTTCAGGGTAAGGATTGATACGGCTTCTGGTCAACGTATTGGATGCATCCAGCATACTTCTAGCCGTGCTGTAAAACGCTACCAGCGTTGAGCCCAGCTAGATGCCTCCATGCGAGTGAGCTGCTCCTCATTCATCGCGGCTAGCTGGCGCCACACTAGCTTATTGTTTTTCTTAAGCTCTCCCGTCAAAACACGGCCGCCGACGGTCGCGACCAGTCGTCCCTGTTGGTCCCAGTCGGCCCAGTGCGCCTCGAATAAGGCGACAGGCTCTTCATCTGGCCGGTACAGCGTGTAGAGAGACCGGCGCCTCGAAGGGTATGGCGACTCGTAGGCGCCTGCGAAACTCGTCTCGCGTTCGAGAGTGAGATCACCGCACGTCTTTCTCCACGCGTTGGAACAGAGTTGCCAGTTGCTCTGCCAACACGGTGCGACGTCGCGCCGTGGATCGCCCTTTTTCAAACCGCAGTACTCCAGCACGCGGAGCGGGCCCGGGGGGTGATCCGGATGATTCCTGGCTCCAAGGCTCGGCGCAGATGTTGAGATGAGAACCGTCCGATCATCAAGGAAGACTCCGCCTCCTCCCCAAGTGTCACCAATCGGCCAAAGCGCGAGCGCCGTCAAGTAGGGAGGACGGCTGACCGCCGTCCATGTCCTGTGGTAACCCCGCCCAACGTCGCGTTGCCGGAATTTTCCCGCGAAATAGAGGAATAACTTACCGTTAGGAGAAACGTCGCACCGTTCCGGATAAATCCGTCCCCGAAACCACTGACCGCCCTCAAAGGCGTCCTTCTGCGTGTCCCACAACGTGACGTGAAACCACTTGGTTGGTCCTCGTCTGAGGATGACACCAACATTGGCCTGCCGGGCTAACAGGACGAACATCCAGCAGCGATCCTCGAAGAAGGGGCTCAAGTCCTTAATCCTGGCGGGTTTCATCGCGCCGAAAACTCATCGTGCGACAGAAACTCCGGGTACGCGCCCGCGCCCAACTCATACAGATCCATGCCGTGGCGCTCAGCCTCGGGCGCGACACGTTGCGGCGATACCCAATTCAAGAGCCAATTCAACCCGTACGTCATCGGCAGCATGCAGCCGAGCAGCGTCGCGATGCCGACCAGTTGCGCCATCAGTTGTCCCTCGGGGCCGGGAGCGAAAATCCCAACAGCAAGGACGCCCCAGATCCCGCCAATCGCATGCACCGAGATTGCGCCGCCTGGATCGTCGACCGAGAGATAGAGTTCGAGCCATTCCACGCAAAACGGTGTCAACGCGCCGGCGATCAGCCCAACGACAACAGACTCCGCAGGCACCAACACAGCGCAACCAGCGCTACTGGCCGCCAGCCCCGCCACCCAACCGTTCGCGCTGAGGGAAGCGTCCGGTTTTCCGAATCGAATGCGAGTAATCAAGGCAGCCGCCAGAAGCGCGGAGATGGCGGCCATGATAGTGTTCACAGCTACGAGTACGACGCGGCCCGGCTCGGCTCCGGTGAACAGAATCGCTCCAGCCGAATTCATTCCGATCCAGCCCACCAGCGTGAGAACGCACCCGAAGAGCACGTAAGTCGCGTTATGTCCGGGGATCGCGGCCGGCATTCCTTCGGATGCGTACTTTCCCCGCCTCGGTTTGAGTATCCAGGCGATCGACAGAGCGGTGAGTCCGCCCACGGCTTGAATCGCACTCGATCCTCCCGCATCCAGAAAGCCGTGTCCAAGGCCGTAGTTTGTGTCAAGCTGCGCCAGCCATCCGCCGCCCCATATCCAATGCGCGAACAAGGGATAGGTCCAGCCGCCGAACAGCGCCGTCGAAGCGAAGCATGACCCCAGCCGCCAACGCTCCGCTCCACTGCCGACCGGAATCAACGCGGCTAGTCCCACGCTGAACAACTCGAGCAACACCACCAGCGAAACGGGCGAACCATCAAGCGCAATTCCCCGAAAGAACCACCGCTCAGCTCCAAGCCAGTTCCATCCTTTCCCCCCAAGCGTGGCGATGTGCGCGGGTCCTCCGGCGAGTCCTTCCCAGGCGAATCCGCAGACGAAGAAAACTCCGGCCGCGACGGCTGCAACGCACAGGGAAGCCATCATGGAATGAGCCGCGCTGCGGGCGCGTCCGAGTCCGGTATTGATAATCGCGAGGCCGGCGATCGCAAAGGGGACGAGAAGAATCAGCAAAACGCAGAATAGCTGACTCACGTGTTAGCCTCTCTCCGCGCGTGGAATCACGTGCGTGCGGAACAGCAAAACGAGGCCAACCGCTTCCACTGCGATACCGGCGAGAATAAAACCGGTGCGTTGGCTGAGTGTGGAGAGCATTACCAGCGCCGCAATCACGATTCCCCAACCGGCCAACAGCAGCAGAAAGCCCGCGATCTTCATCCAAGCAGTCTAACGCACCGGGCTCACTCCGGCTCGCTCTTGCGGTGAAGAGCGCTCGTACCCCAAGCCCGGTCGCCCGCCCACAGAGAGCAGCATGTCGGGACGGCAGGCGCGGAGTATGGCGAGAGCGCAAGGCCGGTCACGCAAGCAGATAGTCAAGCTGGATGCCGGAGTGAGACTCGCAGTGATATGGGTGGTATATCGCGGTGCGCCTGGAATCGTGACGTTCGATCCGATGAAGATCCGAATCGTAACCACGGCGTCTGGTGACTGAGCAATCGCCGCAGGCCCGCTGACCGGAGAGGCGACAACAAACGTCGTCTTCAGCCAACCAGGAAACTACGTCTTACGCGGCTACGTGGACGATGGCGTGCTTACCAGGCCGATAGACGTGATGGCCACAGTGCAAGATAGCGCGCGGCATTAACTGAATCCAGTCGAATCGGTGAAAGCTGTCTCAATCGCGGACACCTGTGGCAACCGGATCTCGTGAACCGCTCTTCCGCTGCGCGCAGCGCAACCAAATGCGAGCACTTATCGAAAGAACATCTGGCGCGTCCCGGTGCAATTCATCGCCCGGTCCCAGGAGTTGCTGCCTGCTAATTTGCGCGTTTCATAATATTCACGAGCCTTTACCGATCAGTTGACCTGGAAGGGCACCGAGCGCGTGACGGTCCGGTTATTCTGACGGATTGTGACACGCGCTTCGTATTTACCAGCGCTCAACTCTGCGCCCGGAATCCTGGCGAGATATGGAAACTCGTGCTTCTGGGTGCCGGTGGAATCGAGGCCGCTGCCTTCGGTTACGCCATTGCGGACCTTGTCGGAGAAGGAAAGTTGCGAGTGGGCGACCGACTGGCCGTCATGGAGGATGTCCAGGTCGAGTTGGGGCCGACCTCCCGAGGCGTCGGGGTAAAGGACCATGTAGATATCGAGATCGAAAGGCTGGTTGGCGCGGTACGGTGGATCGAGCAAGGGGACGATCGCCTTGGAGTCAAATTGTAGAATCGTGTCCGATTCGAAGCGATCGACGGCGTCGTCCAGGTGCCGGACGAGGACGACGTCGCTCACGTCAAATCCCTGCGTAGTGGGGCTGGCGGCAAGTGGCTCGGTGGTGTTGACGGTTTTTTGGGCAAGCAGATCCTCGACTGTCGCCTCCAGAGTGTATTGACCACCGGGCATCTGCAGTTCGCGCATGTAGCAAAGATTGCCCGCCTGGCGGGATTCGAGTTTGCGAGCCGGTCCTTTGATAGTGATATCCTTTTTCGCCTGCCACACGGCTTTGCCTTCGGCGTTGCGCACGATCTCCGTGACGCGAGCTTGGGCTTGATAGCTGCCTCCTTTCGTCTCGAAGGTCAAGGCGCTGAGCGGCGATTCAGCGACGAGGAAACCGTGCATGGGACCTAGTTCCTTGCCCTCGGCACGCGCTTTCGACGATTGAATCCGCAGGAAGCGGGTGTGTACGGAAAATGCCTGGGGCCCCGACTGCCTCGGAGCCTCGCTGACGGCTGCCGGTTTTTCCATCGGGATCAGCTTCTGGACGGCGGGGAAGAGCGCATTCAGGTCTCGGACGACGGCGCCACCACTCGACGCCGCGAGAGCTAGTAACGCCGCCGGCGGTTCCTTCGAAGCCGGTTCGGAGATGTCGGCTACGATAACATCAATCGAGTTTTCCTTGCAGAAAGCCAGGGTTGCATCGAGACGGCTCTCCACGTCTGGGGCTAGGACGGGTGAGTCGAGAATAGCAATCAGAAGGCGCTTTCCGGCGTGATGACTGAGGGTGAGGGTAGCCCGATCGAAGCCGTTGGCCAGTGCTCTTGGATCGCTCTGACGTCCTGTCTGGGCCGCGTAGACGAACGACGATTCCAGATCCTTAATCTGTGCCGTCTTTCCGAGTTGCTGGGTGTCCGCGGTGGAGGTGAATCGTATTTCGACGGAGCTTGCTGGACTCTGAAACCACCGTTGGGTGACCGTGGCTGCTTCGTGGGCGGCGGCTCGGCCGTGCTCTTCAGTGGTGGGGCCGAAGAGGAATACAAGGGCACGGTCTTCGGCGGGAAGGGCTTGAGTGACCAAAAAGGTTACAGAGAGTACGGCCAAGACGGTTCGCATATGCACGCTATGACTTGATCGTACGCGCTTCGGAGAATTGCCGCCGGAGGTTCGATTCGCCAAGGTCAACAACCAGCTCGGCCGAACAACTATCAGGGCTTGATGGTTCGTCCAAAATCAGAAGTTCAGCCTGAAGCCCAACTGAACCTGACGTGGGATATTTGATTCGCTCAACGTCACGACGCCGAATGTTGACGGATTTGTCGGGTCCGTCCCGGGACCGTTGCGAATCACCGTATTCAATACGTTGAACGCTTCAAGCCGTGCTTGTACACTAAATCGCTCGTTAATGTAAACGCGTTTGTTGAACGACATATCCCATAGCGGGCGCGATGGATTGCGGAGTGAACCGATGCGGAACGGAACTGTGCGCAGTGTGTTCGGCCCACGCAGTTGGAAAGCGGGGTTAGTGCAGGATGCGACGCCGCTTGTGTTGGCGACACAACTATTAAAGTAAGACGCGAAAGATTGATTCGGCACAGAGGGATTACCGATAAGATCCACATTGCTTGGCAGGCTTATTGGACTGCCCGATTGGATGGTCCCGATGAAGTTGTATTCCCATCCCGCAATCAGCATGTTCCAGCCGCGGCCCACATCTCTTCCAATCCGCTTGCCTCGGCCAAACGGCAATTCGTACACGCCGCTGAGGACGAGTCGCTGTGGACGGTCCACCGAACTGAGTGCTTTGCTGGGCTGTGAATCTTGCGGATTCAGGAAGTCAATGGCTTCCAGATTCTTGGAGAACGTATACGCCAGTACCAATACCAAGCCTTGCGTGTAGCGCTTCTCAACGCTTAATTGGAAGGCGTCATAGTAAGTTTTGCCGACCGACTCGCCATACTCAAGGACTTGGTTGAACTGAGGGAAGGGTTTCAATAATTGTGATCTGGCGACGGTCGCGCCGTTAAGGCTAGTCCCGGGCAAAAGCCCCGCGAACGGGTTTCTAACTGCATCTGAGAAATAGCTTGGTGTCGAACGGGCCTGCGCTAGTTGAGCTGCGCTGTTAACGTTAATATTGCGAGCCGCGCCTAGCTGGTTGTCTCCAGTGTTCAAATCGAAGGTACGGCTTCCCACGTACGACGCGTCAATCTTGACGCTCCAGGGAAGCTGGTGCTGAATGCCGAATGAGTATTGGTTTACGTGAGGAATCTTCAAATTCGGATTCGTGAACACAACATTGTTGCCCGCGAACGTGGCAAGCCCCAGCGACGAGCCTGTCGGCTGGAGAATTCCATTTGGAAACGGGTTGCTCAACGTGTTCGCAGGGATAAAGGCACTCGCGCCACCGCCAGAGGTTGCCACAAACGGAGTATCCGCCGAGTACCCCTGTACTCCTCCAAAGAACGCTTCGGGAAGATAAAAGATCCCAAAGCCTCCGCGGAGCACTGTATTGCGCGCCAATTGGTACGCCGCGCCGGCGCGTGGCTGCCAGTGGTTGTAATCGGTTGAAAAAGCTGAGCGGGAATTTCCGTTGTGGCCCGCGAACAAGAGTCCGCCGGTCAGATTCGCGCACGCTGGACAGTCACTGCCGCTAGCAGTCTTTGCGGCCGCCGCCAGAGCGCTATCTGCAGCGGTGAAGCTGAATCCGGCATTCATGCGGTTGTACCGCTCCGTAGTTGCGCCTTCCACATCCCAGCGCAACCCGAGGTTCACGGTCAGACGAGAGGTCAGCTTGATGTCATCCTGAATATAAAAACCGTAGTACGGTGAACGATAAGCCAGACGGGGGGACGAGGAGATGATCCCCTGGTATGGAGCGCCCAGCAGCAGCGCGGCAACACTCGATCCCGATGTGGCCTGCTGGATTCCGGGATCTTGGGTCGTCGTATCGCGATTGAAGTCGAATTCGCCTCCGCCTCGCAAAGTTGACGCACTGGATGGGTTGACGCGGCGATCCCGAAGGTCGGCACCGAAATGGATGGAGTGTTTACCTTTGTTCCACGAGATACTCGGCGTCAGGCTTACGGTGTTGCTGATCATGTAGCGCTGGTTCCGTGTGCCGAAAGTGTTGTACTGCTCCACAGAAATATACGGCGGAATCGGGTCGGGACGTGCGTTGACGAAAGAAGCCGGAAATCCGAGAGAAGAAATATCGGCTCCATACACATGGGTTCGATAAGCCGCCTCCATGTATCGCGTCAGACCCACACGGATGTCGAGAATCATGCTCGGGCTGAGAACGGTCACGGAATCGGCAACGGCATTGTGATTCTCGCGCACAAGCGGGTCCTGGGCATCGAAGCCCAACCCCGGAAAGTTTACAGTTCCTTGGTCGTACTGGTCGCGCAGGTTGTAGGCGTACCGGAAGAATAGGCGTTCTTTCTGACCGACGTTCTGATCAACGCGGCTGAAAATGTTGTGGAACTTATCCAAGCTCAAATTTGGACTGGACAGATAGTTGTTGGTCCGCAAGCCGGCAGCGCCATAATTCGGGGCAGGGTAGGCATTGGCAATGGCGAAGCCAGTTGGATTCAGCCTGTTCCTTGGAATGACATTTCCGGGAAACTGGTCGCGAATATACTGCGGATTGCTGAGGCTCGCTGACTTCGTTGGATCGAAATTCGGATTCAGACGAGTCGAGAACGGGTCGTAGATACTTATTCCGCTTTGCGAGAAATCACCCTGACGTTCGAGCGATGTCGGCACCGAAGCCAGACCCGGAGACGGCGACGACTCGCGATAATGCTCAAACGCAAAAGAGAAGAATGTTTTATCTTTGCCGTTGTAAAGTTTTGGAATTAGAACCGGACCGCCCAGATAGAGGCCGTACTGATCCAGTTTGTGGCCGCCAAGATTTTTGTTCGTTCCGGGTTCTACGGCGTAGATTGGCCGGCCTTGTGAGTTCGCCACTGTATTGTTTGCGTCCAGTTGATAACGGCGTAGAAATTCGTACAGTGTACCGTGATAATCGTTCGTTCCGCCTTTTGTAGACACCGTGATGATGCCTCCGCCAGTGCGCCCGTACTGCGCATCGTAGAAGTTAGTAACGATTTTGAATTCCTGTGTCGCGTCAACCGTTGGAACATAGGCCAGGTTCGCATTGGCATGGGAGCGGTCAGCCGCGGGATCGGTAGCAGCATCGTCCGGCGAGCCGTCAATCAGGAACGTGTTCGTCTGGCGGACTCCACCGTTGACGGAAAAGTTCGCATTGTCGCCATTATCAAACGGACGAATGAATTGCGGGTTTCCGTTAAACTGTACTCCAGGTGTGAGAGATGACAGCATGAACGGATTTCGCCCATTCAGCGGAAGTTCCGTGACGCGAAGATTCTCAATCACGCCGCCGCGCGTAGCCGAAGCTTCGTCGAGTAGCGGAGCGGCGCTTGTAACAGTGACAGACTCCTGCACTGCGCCTACCTCTAACGTGAAATCGAGTGTTCGCTGATCGCCAACGAAAAGCTCTATGTTTTGGCGAACGGCAGTTTTGAAACCTGGGGTTTCGACCTTCGTTGCATACGTGCCGGGCCTCAGCAAGGGAATGGTGTAGGTTCCGCTAGCTCCCGTAGTGGTCTCCGCCGACTCATTAGTCTGCGTGTTCGTAGCAGTGACCTTGGCATTTACGACACCCGAGCCGCTTGCGTCGGAGACTCGACCTGTAAGCGTAGCTCGAAATTCCTGAGCGTTCACCGCTGTCATTACGAAGCACAAGACAACCAGGTGCTTCCAAAAGCGAGTTATCGGCATAATTGCTCCTTATACACGTGTAATTTCCATGGCTTCCCAGATAGCAGGAGGCGGCCTAGGTTGTGCAAATCCAGACAGCAAATCGTTTGGAAGAGGCTTGCGCTAGCGATCATCGGAGGACCTCCGTGATGTCGGGCGAACGCAGCTTGGCCGATCGTATCCAGGCTTGAGTCTGTGTATACGCCGGAATACCGGATACAGCGCCTAGTTTCTGGACACTTAACGCGGCGACGGCATTGGCGAAATTACCGGCCTCGGCCAGGCTGGCCTTTCGTACCATCGACGCTAGAAAGCCGGCGACAAAGCAGTCGCCCGCTCCTGTCGTGTCTTTTACGTCTACCGCAAATGCTGGGCAAATTATCTCTTGATCGGAGGTGTAAATTGCACAGCCGCGCGCTCCCAGCTTCATCACAGCGATTTCGACCCCCTTATCGAGAACGATGCGGGCGGCCGTAGCGGGCTTGGAAGAACCGGTCACCATCCGGGCTTCATCTTCATTTAGAAAGAGAACATTGAGATGCTTGAGACAGGGCTCCAGGTCAACCATCCAGGTACCTTCAGGGTCCCAGTTCGTGTCCAGCGAAGTGGTCAGTCCGGCTCGCCGGGCCCGTTCAAGAGACTCTGGCGCGTGTAATCGGAGAAGGGGAAGTAGAAATAGGCTCGCCAGATGATAGTGAGCCATTCCCTCGGCAATGGAAGACGTAAAGTTGATGGGATCGGCGAAGACTTCACTACTGGCGCCGAGTTGATGAAGGAACTTGCGTTCCCCCGCACTGTTTACCATCACCAGCGTCGACGCAGTGTGCGTATCCATGGCAGTGATCGAGCTCGTGTTAACGCCCGCGGCTCGCAAGAAGTCCAGCAAGAAGAGCCCCGGTCATCGTTGCCGATCGCACCGAGTAATCGGACCGGAACACCGATCCTGGCAAGTGCAACGGAGGTATTCGCGCCATTTCCACCGGGATGGGATTCCAATGCATCGATGAAGCTGGTGGTTCCCCATTCCACGTTGTCAACAGGACGTACCAGAATGTCGTACACAATGCTGCCGGAACAAAGGACCCCATTCCCGCGCTGCCGATCCAACGTCATGGCCGATCTAACGTCATGCTAGAGGCGCCTCCACGCTGAGGGAATTTTCAAGCCACTCCGTCCACGGCGTTGCAGCTTGCAAGCACTCGTTAACGCTCCGCATATTACGGGTGCCCTCATCCATCAACCAAGCGGTGAGCGCTTCCACGCCACCACTCGCATACCTTGCTACGCCACCCTGCCAGTTGGCGCGGCCGCAAAGCACACCTGAATATCGTGCGCCCGCTTCCGACGCCAGGCCCAAAGAGGCGACAAAGTGTGCATTGTTGACTCCGGCGCTCAAGTAGATATAGGGAACGCGGGCAACCGAGGCGGCTGCGCGATACCAGGCCAAGGCCTCGGCGCGGGTATGCGCAGCCCTTCCCGCGTAGACCTTGCTTTCCTCAACGAACGACACGTTCACTGGGAATTCGACCTTGAGCACGTCCACCCGGTAAACAGGTTTCGAGAACTCTTCCATCGTGCGGACCACCATCTCCGGTCTTATACGGGCGAAATCGAAACCTTGGGGATCCAATCCCGCCGCACCATATACGACCGGCTCAAGAAGAAACGGCATGGCCAGGGAGTCGCACTCGCTTCCTATGCGTTCGATTAGCGCCCGCTTTTCGTCATTGACGGTTTCGTTATCGCTCGGGGAATATGAGAGAAGGATCTTGATCGCTTCAGCGCCTAAATCGTGAAGCCGTCGAACGGAAATCCTCGGCATTAGTGCCAGCATCCGGTTCGGACGCGGATTTTCGAAACCGTCGACTTCATACGTCATCAACAATCCACAGTTCGCGGCCCTATGCCGTGCGGCTTCCAGGCCATATTCTGGATCAAGAAGAATCGCACTGGCTTGGGGACTCAGAACCCTTGTTACGGCGATTTTGAACTCTGACAACTGCGAGTCCGAAATCGATTCAGCACTCGTGGCCATCTCGGCGGCAATCATTTTTCGCAGGCTTTTACGCTGATCCATCGCCAAAGCTGCTATTACGCCTGATGGCGTTGACAGCGCTCGCAAGCGTCGGACTTTGGATGGCGAGACCCGCATAGTTGTGAACAGGTATACCACTACGTCGCGACGAATGTCAAATACCTGTATACTATGTCGTGCTATATATGTAAGCTGATATGACTCGACCGTAAGCTGATATGACTTTACGCGCCTGATCTATCTATTTACATTGCCTGCTTGTAAACTTGTTTTGTGAAATCTAGCGTGAAGACCGCCGAAGATAGACAACAACCGCGCTATCGCACGATCAGTGAGGAGCTGCGGCGAGAACTCGACGCGGGCTTGTTTTCACCAGGTGAACGATTGCCTACGGACGCGGAACTCGCGAAACGTTTCGAGACGTCGCGGCTCACTGTCATTCGCGCGTTGCGTGAGTTGGAATCAGCGGGACTGGTTTCGCGGAAGGCAGGATCGGGCACATTCGTACGCCAGTTGGAACATGCTGGAAATCGTGTTTTCGGGTTGCTCATGCCTGACCTGGGAGACGGTGAAGTGTTCGAGCCGATCGCCAGAGGCATCGCCCGCGCTGGTGAATCTGCACGCCAAACGATACTTTGGGGTGATCTATCGGCATCGGGGCCGGGCAAGGAAAAAAAAGCGCAAGAGCTCTGCCGCTACCTGGTCTCGCGCAAAGTTTCCGGTGTCTTCTTTTCACCTGTTGAGCTCACTCCGAATCAGGATGCCGTAAACGAATCTATCTCCGCCGATCTCGACCGCGCGGGGATTCCGCTAGTCTTACTGGATCGCTGCTTCCGCAAGTTTCCTGGCCGCAGCCGGTACGATTTGGTAGGCATCGATAACCGAAGGGCCGGCTATCGCGTGACCGCGCACTTGTTGGATGCTGGGTGCCGAAGGTTGGCTTTTGCGTTTCGGCCTGGATCTGCCCCAACCGTCGATGCCCGCTGTAGCGGCTATCGTGAAGCAATCTGGAACGCTGGAATCAATGATCTGCACCTTCTCGAATTCGATACGGAGTCGGTCGACCTGGTGCGTTTGGAGCGATTCATAAGTAAGGTAAGGCCGGATGGAATCGTATGCGCAAATGACTTCACTGCCGCCCGGCTGATGCAATCCCTGTTGAAACTCGGTACCGCGATCCCGCGCGACATACGAATGGTAGGAATCAACGACGTTAAGTACGCGAGCTTCCTTCCCGTTCCTCTCACCACCCTCCATCAGCCTTGTGCTCAGATAGGTTTGACCGCAATGAATGTAATGCTCGACCGTATTGAGCGGCCCGATACGCCGGCCAGAGATATCTTGCTCGATTGCGAGTTGATCGTGCGCCAGTCTTGCGGCACGGCGCCCGACTAGTTTGCCCAGGCTTCGTTTTCCGGGTGTTTACTCAAGAGTTTTTTGTTTGCTGTTTCCACAAAATCGGCTCGACAGGGCCCACAAGAGCCCCCCCAAAAAACTGCGCCCGCCACTGCGATTCCGGCCGCAATGATAAAAGCCAGGCCGAATGAATTCGTCAGATCTACCACGATTCCCGTAATCCAAGCGGCAGCAATGCCGGAGAGATTGCCGACGCCATTCTGAAGGCTTGTCCACCGGCCAGCGGCGTGAGGGCCGGCAAGGGTTTGTGTAATCGCCCAATGGTTCGACGCGTATATGCCGAACGCAATGCAAGCCAGCACCAGGAACGTGATCGACGCCGTGCTGTTGTCGACCACGGAAACGGGCAAGATCACAGTAGAACCAACCAGCCCGCCGACAACAATTGATTTGCGAACACGCGAGGGCGACGCTCCACTTCGGATCCAGCGGTCAGACACCCATCCCGCAAGCACAGTCGCTCCGGCCATTGCCCCGTAAGCAAGCGAAGTGGTCTTAGCCATCTTTTCGATAGAAAATCCGCGATACTTTATGAGATATGTCGGCGGCCAAGTGAGCAGAAAGAACCAAAAATAGTTCCCGCAGAAGTGGCCAAGAAAGGTCGCCCACGCTGATCTCGATCGTAGAATCTCGACGGTTCTTGGATTCTTCACCGCCGCTGAAAATATGGACGCTTCGGGCGTGCGTGTCCATAACGGCCTCGCGAACATCCATGGAGCCAGCCAGAGCAGACTCACCGCCCCCAGGGTGACAAAAAAGATGCGCCAGTTGTACCTTGCGAGTAGAAGTCCGCTTGCAAGAGCACCTAGCGCCGGCCCTAATTTCGATCCTGCGTCGAGCAGTGAGTTGGCGATTCCGCGATTTTGAGCCCCAATCTCGCTGGCGAATATCCTCGAATAACAGGGATATGCCAACGATTCGCCCGCGCCAAGCAGCAAACGGGCGATGAATAGCGGCACAAACCCAGGGGCCATCCCACTGGCAATCGTCGCGCTGGACCATACGACAAGTCCGGCTGCGAGAACGTAGCCAGCCGGAAACCTATCTGCGATCGATCCAGAAATTCCAGATAGTTTCAGCAGTGCATATGTCCAGAAGAACGCAGCAGAGAGAGACCCTACGCGAGATGACGAGAGCGAAAATTCTGTAGAAATGAACGGGACCGCGAGAGACAGTGTCCCGCGATCCACGTAGTTTAGAAAAATCGACGCGATTAGCAGGAGCAGCAAGCACCACTGCTTGCCGGACATCCTTCCGCCAGTAGCACTCTCAGTAGAAGGCCGGCTAGAGAGCAGACCCACCTCGCATCGAAAAAGCTGAATCGGTTGCCGCAGTAGCCTTCGAATGGCGTCCTCGAATTTCGATATAGTACCAAAAATATCCTTCGTCCGATCTGCGAGACTTACTCAAGAATACAATTCATAGACACTTGGCAAAGGCCACGCGGCAAGCTCGGGAGTGAATATGGGCCATGCTTCCCAGAGACGGCGCCCTGCGATTCCAAAGCGTTCCTCGGCTATAGCCAAGACGACCGCTTGCTCGACTGGGAAATCCACCGAGTCCTTGACCATACCGCCATTTAAGTGCCACGCTTTGCTGAACCGAGGTCCAGCTAATGGACCGATACCGGACAGGTTCACTGGCCGTATCATGGGCAATCGCATTCATGACTGTGGCCAACGGTTGATGAGTGAGGGCGTATCGGGAAGTTGAGGAGGAAGTCGCGTTTGAAGAGCAATCGTGTTTCCTATTGCTTCCCTATAGAACTCATGGTATTCTCCTACAGAATACCAATAGGAATCCCTTTGAGCAGCCCACAAGAAAAAGCTGGCGTCCACCAGGGTACCCTGGCCCTCATGATCCTCAAGACCTTGGAAGCCATGGGCCCGCTGCACGGCTATGGCATTGCGCGCCGCATCGAACAGACAAGCGGCGATGTCCTCGAAGTACCCTACGGCACGATTTATCCAGCCCTCCTCAAGCTCGAGCAGGAAGGCTTCGTCGCATCCAGTTGGGATGTTTCCGCCAATAATCGCAGGGCCAAGTATTACCAGCTCACACGTGCCGGCAAAAAGCATGTTCGCGAAGAGGAGCGGCAATGGGCGCAGACGGTCAACATCATCGCACGCTTCGTGAACCCGAAAAAGGAGCCCGCATGAGGCCAATGCGCGTATTCCTGCTTCGTCTGGGTAGTCTTTTCCACCGCTCACGCCAGGAACAGGAAATCACCGACGAACTCGAAAGCAATATCGCTTTCCACGTCGAGGACAATCTCCGAGCGGGGATGACGCCCGCCGAGGCTCGCCGCCAGGCGATCCTCAGGTTCGGCGGAATCGAATCTACGAAACAGGACTTGCGCGACCGCCGCGGTCTTCCTTTTCTAGAGTCGTTCTTCTACGATCTTCGTTACGCCACGCGATCACTCGCCAGCAGTCCCATGTTCACGGCGGTCGCCGTCGCAACTATTGCTTTCGGCATTGGCGCAAGCACCGCGATGTTCATCGTCGCACGGGCCGTTTTTCTGCGGCCTCTGCCGTATGCCCAGCCCGAGCGCCTAGTAGGGATCTCGGAGGTTAACCGTCTCTTGCCTACAACCGGCGCGAATGTCGCATCCGGGGATGTCGCCGATTGGAAGCGCTTGAACACCGTCTTCTCCGGCATAGCCGAGTACGTAGGCATCAATGAGAGAGGCAAGGCGCGTATCAATCTCTTCCTGACCGGAGCTGGGGAGACGCGCGTCTTGAAGGGCCTGGTCGTCAGCAGCAACCTCCTGAATGTCCTCGGCGTTGCTCCGATGCTCGGGCGCAACTTTGGCAACGAGGATGTGGAGCACGTCGCCATCCTCAGCTACGCCTGCTGGCAACACCAGTTCGGGGGCGACCCGCACATCCTCGGCCGCTCCACCATGTTCAACGGCCACTCCATCAACCTCAACGGCGCTCCCACCGAAATCATCGGCGTTATGCCGCGCGAGTTTTTCTTCCCCGATCAGGTAGTCGATGTCTTTATCCTGCCGGGTAAATTTACGCCGAACCGGGTATTTCACGACGAGGGCGTAATCGCGCGCCTCCGTCCCGGCATCTCCCTTCAACAGGCACGCTCTCAAATGGATGCGATCGGCGCGAGGCTCCAGGAGGCATACCCGGAAACAAACGGCAAATTGAGCTTGTCTGTTGAGAGTTGGCATTCCACCATCGCTGCCCCAAGCCGGCCGGCCTTGCTCCTGTTATTTTCGGCCGTTGGCATCCTCTTCGTGATCGTATGTTCGAACGTCGCTCATCTCCAATTCGGCCGCGCTGCGTCGCGGCTCCAGGAGTTCACCATTCGCAAAGCGCTGGGCGCGGGCCGCGGCCGCTTGGTTCGCCAACTTCTTACGGAAAACCTGTTGCTGTCCATGCTCGGAGGGCTGTTCGGGATGGTCTTCGCCGCCGCGGCCTGTACCGCCCTGCTGCGGTTCGCACCCGAGGCAATCCCGCTATATGCCGGATTGCGAATCGATACATGGGTCATTCTTTTTGGGCTCTTCGTCACGCTGCTGGCACCGTTGCTATTTGGAATTGCCCCGGCTCTCTCCTCCGGAAGCCCCGATAGCCTCCGTGATCACGGTAGATCCCCAGCACACTTCAGTCGGAGTACGCGCGGCTTGCTCGTTGGCGGCGAAGTGGCGCTCTCCGTCGTGCTCGTGGTGTGCGCCGGGCTGCTCATCCGCAGCTTCGTCCGGCTGGAAAACGTAGATCTGGGATTCCGCACAGAGCGCGCGCTCAGTTTCCGCCTCGATCTGGGTGTTCTCGTTCATTCGGAGGACGAGCGTGCGCGCCAGTATACCGAAATCGAGCGTAGCCTCCTGGAGCAGCGCGGAATCGAAGCGGTGGGCGCGACCGCCAGGCCGGTATTGGGCGGCGGCTCCGGCGGGGAGGCCCCCGATGTCACCATTCAGGGCCGCCAACGCGCCCTCCGCCTCGAGCTGGTTACTCCCGGCTACTTCCAGACCATGCGAACGCCCCTGCTACAGGGCCGCTTTCCGGCGCAATCCGATACGAAAACTGCCCCCCTCGTCGTCGTCGTGAACTCGGCTTTCGAGAGAGCATACTTTCCGGACAAGAACACTGTGGGTAAGCAAATCATCCTCGGCCGCCGAGGGGCGGCGACCATCGTCGGAGTTGTCGCCGACTTGAAACAGGAGGGAATTGACCGGCCCGCCCAGCCGGCCGCTTTTATCTCGTCGAATCAACTCATCCCCAGTGCGGTTACGTTCATCGTGCGAGGGCGCAGCGATCCGCAAGCTCTGGCGGCAGCGGCTCGTCTCGCCGTGCATGCGGTAAACAAGACTCTTCCTCTGACAGATGTCGCCAGTCTTAACGAGCTGGTTCAGGCGTCCATTAGCGCCCAACGCGTTCGCACTTCGCTGCTTTCTTTGGTCGCCGGCGCCGCGCTGTTCCTCGCCGCTCTGGGGATATACGGCGTGTTGGCCTATTCCGTCGTCCAGCGCTCCACTGAGATCAGCATCCGCATGGCGCTCGGCGCGTCCTTACCAGACCTGTTCGGGATGATTCTCCTCGACGGAATGCGCCCCGTCGTAATCGGTGCAGCCGTCGGTTTCGTTGGAGCCTATGCTGCCAGCAGCCTGATCCGGTCCTTGCTTTTTGGTACCGTTCCGGCAGATCCAACCACCTACCTGCTGACGGGTTTTATCCTGACGGCGGCTTCCCTGTGCGCCTGCGCCATACCCGCCATAAGAGCGATTCGCCTGGATCCCATCATCGCCCTTCGGCGACAGTAAAGCTTCCAGACCCACGGTCGAAGCGAATTCAGGATCGGGGCTTCAGGTCGGAGTCACCTATGGACAAAATACCGAGCCGGGATGGAAAGGGCGCAACCTCCGAAATGCTGCCCAACTGCCTGCGAACTGCCAGCGTCAAACCTGTCGAGTGGGACATCAATTTGACGAGTCCGGAACGTGAAAATAGCGGGACATTCGAGATCTCCCTGACCGCGTTAATCGAATCGCAAGGCATCGATTGGGTTCACCGCAGAGGCGCGGCACGCAGGAATGAGTGCGGCGCCGAGAGCCGCCGAAGTCAGGAGGAATGTTGCGGCGGCAATTGCAACGGGATCAGTTGGCGTAACGCCAAAGAGCTGAGATTCGACAAGGCGTCCCAGCGCCCAGGCGCATGGCAGCGCGATGGCGGTGCCTGCGGTGATCATCACGAGGGCGTCCCGGAGTACAAGCCAAATCGCAGAGCCCTTCGTTGCGCCGAGCGCGAGCCGTATTCCGATCTCCCGTGTGCGCTGCGTCACCACAAAAGACATCACGCCATATAGGCCGACAAGCGACAGCAGCAGCGCCAGCGTGCCGAAGCTCCCGGAGAGCGTGGCCAGCATGCGCTCGGTGTTCAATGACCGGTTGACCTGTTCATCGAGCGTGCGGAAGTACGTCATCGGCAATGCTGGGTCGGCGTGGCGAATGATTGTCCGGATCGATTGAAAAGCGCTCTCGGGCGTTCCTCGAACCCTCACGTAAAAGCTGCTGCCAGCATCATCGTCGCCCTCAAAAATCGCAAAGTACGCTTGTTCCGACTCCTCGCGAAGACCACGATAACTGAAGTCCGCCACGACGCCGACGATTTCGATGTTCGGATTGGCGTCCGGCCCGGAACCCTGACAAATGCGGACGCCGATGGGGTTGCGCCCCGCTAGGTATCGCTTGACAAAGGCCTTGTTGACGATCGCCGAGCGCCGGCCCGCCTCACCTGCAGGACGAGAGTCGCGTTCGTTAAAGTCACGCCCTGCGACGATTCTGATTCCGAGAGTTGTAAAGAATTCAGGGCTGATCGCATTCAGATGGACATCGCGATCGGTGGTGATTCGTTCGTTGGTTTGAATCGTCATGGGATTGTTCCAGCTTCCACCGGTCAGCAATTGGAACCGCGCGATGGCAGAGTTCTGCGTGCTCGCAGAAGCGCGAATTTCGTCATGAATACGGCGAATCAGTTGTCGTGTCTCTAACCCGGTGTAGCCGTTTCGAGGTGGATCCAGACCAAACGAGACCAAGCTGGATGTGTCAAATCCCGGCCCTTTGGCCATCAGTCCAGTAAGCGTTCGCACAAACAACCCGGCTCCGATGACAAGGATCAACGTGAATGCAATCTGAGCCGTCACGATGGCCTTTCGAAGACGGACGCTGCCAAATGCGGCGCCCCCTCGCTCCCTCAGCGACGAGATCAGCGACCGGCGGCCGGCTTGCAGAGCGGGCGCAAAGCCGCTCAAAACACCCGCGGCCACACTCACCAGAAACGCGAATAACAACGGGCGGGAGTCGACGGCCGATTGCAGGGCGTTCGCCGCGGCGTCGCGAGGCAGGAATGCGATGAGGGTCCGCATGGCAAGAGGGGCTAATACTATCCCGAGCGATCCACCAGTAAGCGCTAGTAAAATGCTGTCGGCGAGAAACTGCCGGCCGATCCGCCCGCGCGAGGCCCCCAAGGCCAACCGTGTGCTGATCTCGCGGTCGCGAGCCGATCCGCGCGCAAGGAAAAGACCGGCGACATTCAAGCAGGCCAGACCCAACAACACCGCGGTTGCTGCCAATAGGACCCAGAGTGGCTCCGACAGGCTGCGCCGCAGACTGGAATGGCCCTGCGGCGCCGGAGTGAGTTCGATCCTCGAGGCAAGAAACCGCCGCCGTCGCTCCGCCGTTATTCTGGGGAACCCGGCGCGGCGTGTGTCCTCGTCCAACATCGCCTTGAACCACGGTTGCAGGCCTGCCTGAGCTTGCGCCAAGGTAACGTCCGGCCTGAGGCGGCCTAGCACCTGCATCCAGCGAGTCCGGCGGTCCAAGAGCTTGTCAAAACCGGGAAGAGCCTGCACCGACATGGCTGCTGGAATCCAGAATGACGGAACTTGACCAATGTCAATGCCGCGGAACGCCCTGGCGGCGACGCCAATGACCGTCATCGGATGTTGGTTTACCAGCACCTTGCGGCCAACTATATCCGGAGCGCTTGCGAATTGCGTCTTCCAGAAGTCATAAGCCAGCACAACCACCGGATTCGCGCCGGGTGCCCGGTCATCGTCACTTCCCAACACCCTTCCCAGTGCAGGGCCCACTCCTAGCGTCGAAAAGTAAGAGCCCGAGACGATTTCCGCAGCCACGGGTTTGTTCTCTCCGCCCGTCGAGAGGTTCACCGTCGTAGCGGCGCGGCAGATTACGCCCTCGAAAAACCGGTCCTGCAACTGAAGGTCGAGGCAGATCGGGTACGACATCAGATTGTAACTACCGAATCCGCTGGCTACTTGGTCTCCAATCCAATCGATGAGGACCAGGCGCTCGGGTTGGCGAACCGGAAGCGCGTGCAGAAGCACTTGATCGACGAGAGAGTAGATGGCAGTGGTTGCTCCAATGCCGAGTGCCAGCGACAGAACTGCGGTGACGGTAAACGACGGACTGCGAAGAAAAGACCGCACGGAGAAGCGGAGGTCATACGCAAAGTCCCGAAGCCATCGGGTCAGCCAAACGTCACGCACTTCCTCCCTCACCTGCGTGAGACCGCCGAGTTCCAGCGTGGCCCTCCTCTGCGCTTCATTCTCGGGCAGACCGGATTGCACCAGGTCACCGACCCTGCGGTCGACGTGATACCGCAATTCGCGATCCAAGCCACTCTCCAGATTCCTGCGCCGGAACCAGTTTAGTAACTGCTTCATCACTTGTTGCCCTCTTCAAATATCAACTGAACCGCTCCCGTAAGCCGCGCCCAACTGTCTTTCTCGGTGGTGAGTTGCTTTCGTCCGGAACGAGTCAAGGAGTAGAACTTCGCCTCGCGCCCTGTTTCCGATTGCTTCCACTCAGCCTGCAACCACCCCTTTTGTTCCAGTCTGTGGAGGGCGGGATACAGAGAACCCTGATTCACTTGAACGACTGATCGCGAAATTTGCTCCAATCGCTGTGCGATGCCGTAACCATGGGCCGGTTCGAGCGAAAGAACCTGAAGAATCAACATATCGAGCGTGCCTTGCGGTATGGGAAATCGGGGCGATGGCATGTATACCTCAACCTTCTACCATTCAGCTTCAGCATACAGAAGAATAGGTCGAAGATCAAGGTGTCCAAGAAGCCTTTGCAAAAGGCTCCAGGCGCGTTGCTGCCGTCAGCTTCACGTTTCCCAGGCGGCTCGACCAGTGTCTCTCGCGGCTTCAGAAATCGGAGGAGGCGCCTCCGCCTCCCGAATCTCCCCCGCCGAATTGGACGTCGGGACCGCTTGTTTGCGGGTTTGGCGTTATTGAGTGCGGCGACACGAGGCCGAATGCGGCGGATCCGGCGCTCATCCAGCGTTTGTCCTTCGCCGAGAAGCGCTGTGCGGTGAAGCCGTGCCGAACTCCGCCCGGCCCGTCGGCGAGCCAGCGGCGAATGAACAGCGCGACGCCAATCAATAAGGCGCCCAGGAGCATCGGATCCCACGTGTGCCTCTGCCAGCCGAGATAAGGCTTATTGGTGACCAAGGTCAGGATGGCCGCGATCGCGCCCACTCCAATGACGAACCGGTCTTTCCGGCGCAGGCCGCGCGCGAGTACGGCGGGCGGCAAGCACCAGATCAGCACCCACGTGGCCCAGTAGAATGTCCTTGAGAATTCGGCGGTGGTCCCAGTGCCACCCCACCATAGCCCGGGCAGGGCCGTCGGCGAAAGCTGGAGGTTGAACGCCAGGTAGATGCCTAGCCAGAGAAGCGCTTCGACGATGGAATACCCGTCGTTGAGGTACGTGAAGCGGTGGCGGGAGCGCACCGAGGCTACGGTTATCAGGCCGCCTGTGTAGAGGGCCGCGACAATTAGATGCTGCGCCGAATGGGACGAGGTCCAGTAGTCTGGCAGCCAAACAACGAAGATCATCGCGGCGAGAAATGCATAGGGCAGCCCGAAGCGACGCCATATCCACAGTGAAGCAATGGCGCCGGCCGCGGGAACCAGGAATTCCGTCCCCTGCGCCTTCGGCGAATAAGCGCGCCCGCTGAAAAAGGCGGCCTGCATTCCCCCGCAGAGAAAGCCAACCGAGCAGGCGGCAAGCGCTTCCTCGATCCCATAGCGATAGAGCCGGCCCCGCGAAACAGCGAATTCGGCCGCCGCATAGGAGATAGCAGCGAAGATCAACAGGAAAATGGCTCCGGTTTGGGGCGTCGGTTGCGAGAGAAAAACGACGTAGAAGAGCGCGGTGCCGGCGCCCACGATGATCAGCGTAAAAAGGAACAACACGAGCCGAAGGAAAATGTTGGTGCGGCGGAGCTCACAAATAGTTTCCTGTTCCATGCGCTGGTACTGGGCCTCGCTGAGGAGGCCTTCGCCGGCCCAGTCCTTTAGCAGACTGCGGGCGCGCAGAGCTTCTTCGCTGAACGCGCTGTAGGCTCTCACGCTTCTCTCCCGAAGCGCCGCGCGATCAGGCCCAGCATGATCAACATGGCGACGCCTGTGATGACGAAGTAGCTCAGAATAGCGGTATCGCCGTGTATGTCGCGGACGAGGACCGAACTGACGCCCACGTACCCGTAGACGGCAGCGTAAGCGACGAAGGAAAACTGCCGGCGCGGAAGGCCCCAGGCGAGAGATGCACCACAGGCGGCAAGGAGAGCAAAAAACCATGCGGCGTAACCCTGCCGGTCGAAGACACCGGAGAGCAATGCCCAAAAGAGAACGTTGGCCGCGATGTTCAGATAGGTGCCGAAGAAATGCCGTTTCAGCCCGCAATGCTCGAGTATGAATCCGGCGGCGCCGGCGGTCAGGCTGTAGAGAATCGCATATTGCCGGTACGCTGCGTCTTGATGTGACGGGCCGTGTGAGATGGTGAGCCCGAACCATCCGGCGAGCGACGACAACGCGAGCGACAGCACAAAGCGGTTGTCGAAGCGATAGGCGAGGAAGAAAAAGAGTCCGGCGGTCGCCAACAAATAGAGATCCCATTGTCCGGAGAGCAGATGAAACCGGTTCTCGACATAAGCGAGTTCCACGGACCAGGTGAGACTGCCGAGGTAAAGCACGTAGTCGAATACCAGGCTGGGTGAAGGAATTTCCGCCGCGGACCAGGCGGGCCCGCGAGAGAAGCAGTACCAAAAACAAGCGGTAAGGATTGCGAAGAGAATGGTCAGGACGAGGACGTCACCCAATTGCTGCGACCAGGTGCTGACGGTCCAGCCGAGGCCCGCGATGAACACGAGAATACCAGCGTAGAGGAAGATGTTCAGCTCGAGAAAAACGGAGAAGGGTTCTCCACGGGATAGGCCTGCCAAGACTGCGTGTTGCTCCGGTGAGATAGTGCCGTGCTCCTTCCATTGCGCCAATCGGGTGAGTATTGTCATAAAGTCTTCGCAGTCGATCAGGGTCACTTCTTCGGCCCATGAGTTTACCCATCGTACATTGCAATAGGCTCGCCGCGCGGAGAATTCGGTCGAAAAACACCAGGCTGCGCAGGTAACAACCACGAAAGTCCGTCCACAGGAATATTCTGCAAGAGCGCATCGCCCTTACGCTTAGGCCATTCCCTAGCAGGGGAAGGAAGGCAGAACATTCAGACGAAGACGAAAATGGTCACCGCAATGCTTGTGCGCCAGTTCGAGATTTGCGTAGTCCGGGGCGCCATCGGCTTGAGTGTTGGCGACAGCGGAATCCTTCCGTTGCAGGTACCACCTCCGTACGTAGCCGCCACGCCCGCCTGCCTCGGCCCAGCCACTCATGGGCTGAAGGCTGTCGGTCGCAGAATTGCGGTTTAGAGCCGTTGGGTGGCGGGTTATGGCCAGCGCCGTTGAATGCCGGTTAGGCTGTCGCGCCCCGTTACGAGAATCGGATCGATCGCCGGGACGACCGGCGGGTCATCATGGGACCGAATGAAGCTTGTAAAGGCAAGACAATCGGCTTACAGTTGCAGAGTAGACAACCAAATGTTTAGGACTGGGGACCACCGGTATGTTCGTGCTATTTCAGAGACAGCGCATTGGGCCGCCGTATATCGGGCTCATGAGAGCAATCGGAGAGACGCCCTCTTTCGAGATCCATTCGCCCGTCTCCTAGTTAGTGATTACAGGACTGACAGCCTGCCCTGTGGAAACCGCAATACCTGGTCGTTGGCCGTCCGAACGTTTCTAATAGATAAATTCGTCAGAAGCGAGATCCACCGCGGCGCGGACATGGTCATCAATCTTGCTGCGGGTCTCGATACCAGACCGTATCGTATGGCCCTGCCAGCGTCGTTGCGCTGGATCGAAGTAGATTTTCCGCAAGTACTCCGTTACAAGAATAAGGTTCTTGGAAATCGACGCCCCAACTGTGCGCTGGATAGAATTCCGTTAGATCTCGCCGAAGTTGCTGACCGCAGTGATCTGTTCCGATTTCTTGGCCGTCAAGCTCGTAACGCTCTCGTCATAACCGAAGGCCTGCTTATCTATTGGAACCCGCGGACAGTGGCTTCATTAGCCCGCGATCTCTCAAATTTTCGCAATTTGAATAGATGGGTTCTTGACCTTGCTTCTCCACCGATACTGCGCGCTTTTCAACGGGACGTGGGCGAGCAACTAGGGCAAGCCGGACCCCCTCCAAGATTCGGCCCTAAAAATGGCCCACGCTTTTTTGTGCAGCATGGTTGGCAGCCCGTCGTTGTGCGTTCCGTGATCAAAACCGCAGACCGTTTCAATCGGCTTCCGGCGAGACTGCGGGGAATCGCGCGAACGCCAGAGTTCAAGGGAAGGGAAGGCCGGCAGCCGTGGTCGGCAGTTTGCCTTCTCGCCCAGCATTAAAGCCGATCGCGACAGGCACCTGGTGTCTACTTGCGAAAGTGTCGTAAGGCCCCAAAGCCAAGTCCTAGCGGTACGCCGGCTGAAGCGGCCCACTGCTTTGCGATCAGTCAATCTGTGGCTTGCTTCCCGGTTCGAGTCTCCGCCTTCTCATAGTCGTCATCATCATCCGTATCGCCACCGAAGAGGCGTCCCCCACTCAGAAGGAGAACCAGCAAGAGAGGCGAAAGCGACGCGTTGACGGAAGTACCGCTCGTAGCTGGAGCTGGAATCGGAGCAGGCGCAACAGTTGGCACAGCAGCGGTGGCGGCGACCGGAGCCAAACCGCCGCTCAACGCCAGCGTCAAAACCAGCATTCTCTTATCCAACCCTTTCTTCCCCGTCGCCAAGGCCAATAAGAGGAAAGTCATCATAGTTTGATCCATCGTAAGTCTTCCTTTCCGAGAGCAAACGCCTGTTTTGCGCAGGCGCAGTCACGGTCTAAGTATTGATGTAGAAGAGGAACCACAAAGGTCATGACCCTGCCGTCAATCACGATCTTCATTTTCACCAGACAGTAGATCAAACAAGCTGGTGACCTGCACAAAAAAATTCAAATTAAAGAGATTTTCCGTAAGAGAGTAGTCAACCGCTTCTCCGGTATATGGGTCTAAGCCACGGATTTCTCTCGGGCGGTCGCTGTATGTTTCGAGAACGTACAGCACAGATAAAGGGGACTCTGAGACCATAATGAGATCGCCCGGCTTCACCCTCTTTACAGGTAGCCGGAAAACTAAAGGGTCGATTCCGGGAAAGGCCAGAAGAGAAACGTCGACCAAAGCATTCCGTTTGCGGCGTTTGGCCACATACCTTCCGTTTGGAGTAAGGACCGCGAGTCCATGAACGCTCAATGCGAACGTGTTCGTCGTGTCTTTGCCGAGCTGGACACCAAAAAGCGAACTGGAGTCGAAAGAGAATGGTTGTGGCGCAGAATATAACTGCGGCTGAGGTTGAACCGGTGTGTAATATAGCATAAGTTCGCTTGCCTCGGGTTGATCATCTCAACGCGTTTAGGATCGATGTACCATTCGGCGATCCCAGTCCTGTGCACGGGTCCCAGCCTGGTCTTGCCGAGTAACCTCCTACCTGGCGAGTTGTATCGTTGTTCCCTACTGTGATATCGCGGAGCGCACCGGGAGTCTGCACGACCGGGCTGTATAGCAGCGGGTTTGCAAATCCAACTGAACGGCCCAGACCTTCATTGATTAAGGCGAACAGCCCGGCCCACAACGGCGCGACAGCGCTGGTTCCACCGTACACCGTGTCAACGCCATCGATCCTCACTTTATAGCCAGTTTTTGGATCGGCGTTTCCGGCCACGTCGGGAACGCCGCGTCCGACGCGCGACCCGGGATTGACGGAGGATGGAACATTGCTCCCGCTCTGGTAGAATGGCACGTCGAAAAAGTCGCTGATTCCTCCGCCGGTACCGCCCGACGTACCGTCGTTCCAGACCGTTTCCGAACTGATGTTCCGTCCGTCCACTGAATTTAACCGAGTGCCGCCGCAGGCGGTGGCATAGGGACTCGAAGCTGGGAAATCCACGTTGGCTACTGAAGCTTCCACGCCATCGGTTGACCCGTCGTCGCCGGCTGCGCAAAACACGCTGATGCCCAAGGCCGCGGCTGCCTGGAACGATTCTGTAAATGAATTCATGTCGCTGGCCCTCCACTTTCCTTCAGCTCCGCCCCAACTGATCGACAAAATGGTCGGCTGATTGACGTCATCGTGAATCGCCGCGTTGATCGCTCGGAAGAAACTGCGGTTCGAAGGACCGGCGAAATATACGACAAGCCGTGCGCCATTGGCCACCGCGCCGGCTACTTCAATGTCCAACATAACTTCGGAATCAGGTCCATTCGGATGGCCGGTGGGCGCATTGTGCTTACCGCCAACAGAGACAGTAGAAATCGCCGGCTTAGATAGACCGAGGCGCTCGAAATATGTTTTGAGATCCCGCCGCCGAAAGCCACCGCCCAACTCAATAATCGCGATAGTTTGGCCCTTCCCCGTAACTCCCGACGGGAAGTTGTATAAATTTGCGATTTGATCCGGACTCCTTGGGACCGCGCCGAGGAATGGAGCGAATCCGCCGAGCATCGGAAAGGCACGGGAGCGTGGTTCAGCCTGAGGTCTGTTATCGAGGCCAAGTACGTTTCGGATCACACCCTGAAAAGCGGCTGGAACGCTGATGGGTCCCATGTACTCCCGGTGTACGCTTCCAGTGTGATCTCGCACCCGGAGCAATTCGACATGGAAAGCTCTGCTGAATGCCTTCACTGTTCCACGCAGTTCCACTGTTCGGTGCGCCAATGGATTAGATCCTGTCTCCGCCGCGAGCGAGTCCCGGACAACTTGCAATCCGTGCTCTCGGGCAAACTGTCTTACCTTCTTAATGTCAGACGGACTCGCACCGTGTGCGCTCGCGTATTCGCCTCGGGAAAGATGCTTGCGCTGACTAGCCCGGTTGTCAACCATGGACCGGACGAACGAATCCAATCGATCATTCTCCGGCCTGACGTGGACTGTTACCCCGATGATACGTTGAGGATTCGCTCTGCCAAGTATCGTGGCGTTGGCAGTTAGAGTGCGATCACCACCCTTCAGTTCTACTAAATTCATTGATGTCCCCCTTTTGAGCCTCCAGCTCCGAGTTGAACGTCAGGATCTAACCTTCAACGCCACGCTACTCAGAACGCGAATTGTTTTTCAGAGCCGCCGACAGGATTCGCTCGATCGATTGGGTGTGCTCCAGTCTTGCATCCAACCATGCTCTGCGGCCCTCTATCGTAACGAGCCAGGTTCTCACCATCCGGAGGTGTTTTGGACTGAGAGGTCGCGCTAGTAGCTGCTCGCTCAGCTTGACCTCCCGCGCACGAGCCCTGGCTTTCCATCTCTCCAGGAATACCTGTTTCTTGCCAGCGGTATCTCCGTCCATGGCACTCTGCGACATCGCGAGATTGCCCTTAACTCGATTACGATTCATTGCTGTGCTTTTTCCGCTGGTGAGCCGGTTCGAGAAATCAGATGAGCCCTCCGATCAACCCCCCAAGTCCTCCTATGATTGAGCCGAGGCCACCGCCACCGCCGCCACGCCTGCCCAATTTCTTGGATAGTTTCTGGGCTCTTTTTGCATGCATAACGGCTTTCAATGCATGATGAACCGCCATCTTTTTTGCTTTCTTCCCTGCGGTTCCCTTTTTTTCCGCGACTCCCTTTTTACCAGCGAGTCCACGCTCGACGGCGCCGCCGCCTTTCGCTTTGTATCCAACTGCACGTTTTCCGCGTCTTCCGGCAGCTCCGCGCCTTCCCGCAGCTCCGCGCCTGCCGGCAACTCCACGTCTTCCTGGCATAAATACTTCCCTCCTGCATTGTGATGCGGTGTCCCTTGGCGAACACACAGCTATCGCGATGGGCCACCTTGCCGTTGGGTGTGGGGAACGGGGCTGATCACCGAATGATGGCTCCTGTAAGGTCCCCGGACATCGATAGGATAATGTAAATCGAGATCATAGTCAATAGTTTTTATTTTCAGAAATCATGTACAATGTGGCTGCCTTGATTAGAGCCGTCATCGCGAATCAGAGAGGCGGTGTAGGAAAAACCACGACGGCGATCAACGGTGCGGCGCATCTCGCCAACAGCGGCTATCGCACACTGTTGATCGATACCGATACGCAATCATCCGCCGCTGTAATGTTGAATCTCAGTCCGCGGTACTTTTTCAGGCATTTTGTGTTGAAGGAATGCTCTTTGCCGCAATGCGTCGTTGAGGTCAGCAAGAATTTTCATGTCCTGTGCGGAAACAAGCAAACCGTTCAGGCTGAATCGATCCTGGCAAGCGCCGCGGACTCTGGTTTTACGCTGAAAACAATGCTTGAGCCGTGGGAATCCCAGTATGGCGCAACCATCCTTGATGTCTCGCCATCCATCAATCTTGTCCAAACTTGCGCTCTGATCTACGCACGAAACGTGGTGATCCCGATTAACATGGATTTTCTAAGTTTGAATGGAGGCTATGCTACCTACGAAACGATCCGGCATTTGAACGCTTCAGTGAACGCGGGCATCCGGCTGATTGGCCTGTTGCCCTGCCAGGTTGATCGCCGTCTTTCGGTCACCCGGTTAATTTTGGAAGGTATTCAATCGATGTCTCAGATGTTTGGCGTACCCGTTCTACCCGGTATCCGCACAGATCAGAATGTGAATAGAGCTTTCTTTGCCCGCCAACCGCTGCTGGAATACAACCCGCATTCGAAGGCTTCCCAGGACTACGTAAAGGCGTTCGACGAGGTCATCGCCGTGATAAAGGAGAAAGACAATGGGTCGGAAACGGCGAAATGAACCCTTCCGCGTCAACGATTTTCTCAATCCGGCTTCTGAAGGTCTCGAGACGGCAATCGATACGCTGCTCCACACTCCGCCGGCGCAGACAATCGAGCCAGTCGAAAACCCTTCGCCGGCCGAAGATTCGACAGCAAACACAATTCGCATCGCCGGACTTCGGACCGTCAGCCAAACCGGAACTCAATCTCAGTTTCGACTGCGCGACGACGCGCTGGCGCTGTTTATCGATATCAAAATCGCAGAAGAACTGATCAGATCGGAGATCACGATCGACGCTAACTTCCAGATTGTGGAGAACGCCACCAATTTGGTGAGGGTAGACTCCTGGTCCAGAGACGTCAAGCCAACGGACGCGAGATGTTGGATTTCTCAGGGCAATCATTGGGGACCCGGCGCTCACAAATACAGTACACCTGCCAGATGGGGATTGCGCGAGGGACTCTATCGATTCAGGGCTGCGCTGGAAGTTCGGCCGCTCGGTCTGTTCTCCGCGGGTGACGTTGTTAGATTGTTTCGCGTTCGCTAATTGCCTCACCGTACGAAGAATTTCTGCTTTGCTCCAATACAACTACCGTCCGTGCTGCATATAAGAATTGCGCATTAACGGTCGGTATGAAAGATAGCGAAAATATTCTAAGTTTTCCCTTGACAAAAACTCGCAGGAGCGTTAGTTTACTGCAAGAGTACACCCTCGAAAGCAGAAGGGTAGTATCCGGTAAATCGCACACTTCTGAGTAAGCCAGGAGTTTGAAATGAAACGCAATCGAAAGTGGGCGCAAAAAGGTGCTTCGAATGGTCCGAACAACGGGCGCTTTAGGCGAGCGTTGGCCGAGATCGAGGCGGAGGAGCAGAATCGGCAAACCCCAAATTCCCAGCCTTCCGGGAACGGTCGAAAGCACTTGAAAGAGGCGCTGTCACAGCTCGGGACGGCAATTCAAGAGGTTGTAAACATTCTCGATCAAATTGAGGATCGGCCGCCGCAGACCCATCAGCAGGAAGACACTGATGCTGGCTGGGTGCCCGGCTCATCCCGGGGCGCGACCGAAATGGAAGCCGGTCGAGTCGGGGAATTTAAACGCCGGATGGCGATTAGACAACGCCAGGGAAACTTCAACAGAGGACGTTAGTCAAGGTGTAAACCGCAGGGCTCGGATAGAGTAGTCCGCGGAAATTCGGCTGTAGTTGTTCCTGATTACAAAGACCGAAGGGAGATATTTTATGACGACCCTCTCTCGCAGTATTCGGCAATTGCAACGGCTAACTAAACGGTTGACTGCCGTGATACAGGATTTCGAGAAACATGTGGGAGGCCGTGGACCTCAAGGAGGACGCGGCGGAGGTAAACACGGAGGCGGTCATCACCACAAACGTCATCACAGGAAACATCATAAAGGGCATGGCGGCGGAGGGTATCAATAGCAAGCCAAAGATTGCCCGTAAGTTGAGCCTGTTATGCGGACCTTGTTTGTCTGTACACCTTCCAAGGCTTACGGCGAGGTCAACGCCGCGATTCCACTTGCCCGGGGAGTGGTGGACCGGGGAGGTGAAGTCTGGTTCATTGCCTCTCCTCTCGCGGCGGATATGGCATGGTCAGCTTTTCCCGGTCGTGTATTCACGTTAACCGGCGACCGGCAATTTAACCAGAGTCTCTTCTGGCGGGTTTGCGGCAAATTCCGGCCCGATCTGATCGTCTTTGTCGAGTTCTATGAGATACTTCGCCCTGGCCGAAAACCAGATTGTCCACTGATCGACAGTACGTGGCTAAGGCGTATCGATTCCATTCCGGCTGAGTTCGTTTTCCTCGACTTCATCGTTCATGTTCCCCTTTTGCGCGAAATCGCCGATTGCTTCACATGCTCAAGGAGGTTCGATCGTCCCGCTCTGCGGACCTTCCTCAGCAGGTTGCGCGTGATGCTCCCGTGTCCGCTGAATGAACCAGGACCGGTGGAGGGGCGCTGTGGGATTCCATACCGGACCGATACTCTTCCTTTCGAAATCGATCCCGATACGCGAGCGCGGGCGCGGGCGCGATTCTTGTCCGAGGCTGACGAAGAGGAGGGTTTTCTCGTCCTGCGCACAGGGGCAACCTGGCAGTCCGTTTTGGCCGACAAGTACCGGGTTCGTTTGTACGAAAAGCTATCTGAACTGTTGAGCTTCTACTTCGGCTCCACTAACAGAAAAGTTACTCTTGTTTCGATCTCAAGTCACCACACCCTGCCGCCCGTAAACTCGAATCTTAGAATTGTGAACGAGAGCAATCTGCCGCCTTCCGATTTCAGCAGCCTTGTACTCTCGTGCGATCTTGTCATCACGGACAACGAGATCGGATATGTCCTGGCAAAGACTCTCGGCCGGGTGCCTGGTTTAGTGCTCGTCAATAGTTTTCGGGCAGACGAGATACTGGCTCGTGAAAGAAACGGGAGCCCCGTGGCGAGAGTGATACACCAGCTCGAAAGCTACCGCTGCGGTGCAGTTTATCCTCATAAAATTTTCCCTATTCCAGCCGGTCCGGATCAATTTCTGGAGGAGAGGCGTGATCCCCTCCACCGGCAGGAACTCACAGGCACGAGCAGATTGCGCCTCGGCCGTATGGTATCGAGCCCGTTTGTAAAGGCTGAAATATACGGTGGAGAGGAGACGCGGTGTAGCCTCGGGTCGCTTGTGGACGATTCGACGATGCGCCGTGGATTGAGGAAACAGGAATCGGCTTACATTGAGCGTCTAAGTAAATTGCGTTCCGGTGGGGAGGTTTTGGCCGCCATGCTGCGGCAGGCGCCGAATTCAATGGAAACGGTGCTTTCATGATTTCGTTGCGAGATCTCACCGCGGCACTGCCGAAAGTCGCGTGCGAGTTCCGTTTATCCAAGCAACTTCCTGATACCGCCGTTACACAAGAGCGGCCGTATTCCACGCCCATATTTCTGCTGGCTCCGGGGAGATGCTACAGCAGTGTGGTTTGCGCGATGTTGGGCCAACACCCGGAACTTTACGGCCTACCCGAGACACAACTGCTGGTAAGAGACACCATGCAGGAGTGGTGGGACAGCTTTGGCGAGGGCATTCATTCACATGGCCTCGTGCGATCCGTTGCGGAGATCGTATATGGATTTCAATCCGTCAATACCGCACGACGGGCGCGAGAGTGGCTCTGGCAGCAGCGCAACCTGCCTACGCACGTCATTCTTTCAAAGCTGTCTGCGCTGGTGTTCCCTTTGAGGATTGTGGAGAAGACGCCGATGGTAACGTATCGGCCTGAGCACATGCGGCGGATTCTCAATCAGTTTCCGGACGCGCGTTTTATTCATCTCGTTCGCAATCCGATCAGTTCCGGGGAGTCGCTGATTGAATTCTTTCACGAGCGTGGTCCTCGCGGAGACGCCCGGAAAATCGAGGAGCGCCTGCGCAATGTGGAGTCGATCTTCTTCCGGATGTACGACACTACAACCCACCCTCCATCGCTTGATCCCGCGGAGAACTGGTTCATCAGGCAGTTCGAAGTAATAGAGTTTCTGCGCGCGGTTCCGGAACAGCAACAGATGCGGATTCGGGGCGAGGATCTCATGTCCGATCCGAATACTGTCTTAAGACCTCTATGTGAGTGGCTCGGTATCAGGAGCGACACGGCGGCGCTCGAGGAAATGAAGCACCCTGAGCGATCGCCGTTCGCGTCATTTGGACCACCGAACGCAAGACACGGTGGAGATCCTAAGTTCTTCAGGCAGCCGAGATTTCGCCCCGGAAAGCCTAAGATCTGCCCTCTCGATAATCCGCTACCGTGGCGCGCTGATGGATGCCGCCTGAAAACGCATGTACAGGAACTGGCCAGGTCTTTTGGGTATCGATAGACGCGTCGCAAAGGACCGGTCGCGGCGCTCCGTGTTCGCAAGGAAACCCGTCGCGCGAGTCGGTAACCCAGGCTCCGTTTTGCGGGCGTTTCTGAGGAGCGTCGGACGACCCGAACGGGTCGTCGCTAAAGGCAAAAACTTGCGGGAATCGCTCGCTGAAAAAAAGAGGACTTAATCGCATGTTTCTGAAGAGACGCGTCGCACGCAAACGGCGGCTCAGTCGAATCTGTAGCCGAAGCTTTCAATGTCCCGCCGGAAGCGGTCCGCTACCAACGCTCGGGTTCTGGCGTTATAGTACGTGCGGAAATCGATGGCTGGACCCTTATTCATGTGAGGCAGTTGAACGTCGATCTTCAGCCTTTCGCAGACGTGGCGGAAGTCGCTATTGAGCGATTCGAACCGGCCGACAAAATCTACCAGAATATTACCGGCCTCATCGGAAATGTATTCCACCTGATTGAACGCAGTCTTGGCCGCGGGACCCCTGCTGAGATCGAGGAAGCTCTCAAACGTCGGCGCATTATTCTTCACGTACCACATGAACGGGTTCGTCGGCCGCTCTATGCACATGTTGTACCAGGAGACAAGCCTGGACCAGGGATTTCTAACGAAAGCAAATTTGAAATACATCGGCCATACCTCGTCACCCAGATAATTTTTGAGATCCGAAGCGAACAGGTGCCTGTTCTTTTGACGGTCATGGGACGCCTCAAGGTCTTCGAAACGCTTGATGGCGTCTGGAGTCACATCCCGTAACGCTTTCGAGATGGATATGCCGGCTGTCTTCTGAATGTGAATGAAGATGAACTTTCGGTCGTTTGAAAATAGCACTTCGTTCTACGCCTCCAGATGAGAAAATGTGGCCACAAACGATGGCATCACGAAGCAAGTCCAAACAGTAGGAACACGGGTACGGGCGGCGAAGTTTCCACGGAACGTCTGCACGTGTACAAGACTCCAACATCATGCCTGTTACATGAAACCAGTTTTGCTATTATCAATATCTTACTGATTGTCGCGCGGTTTATTCAACCACAAAAAGGAGCCCATCATGTGGGGAATCATTCCAGCAGCCGGCAAGGGCAGCCGTATTCAGCCTCTGGCTTTTTCCAAGGAACTCCTGCCGGTGGGAAGCCGCTCGGACGGAGCCGCCCATAGACCGATTGCAGTCAGCGAGTACCTGGTTGAGCGAATGATACTTGGCGGAGCGACGAAGATCTGCTTCGTTGTATCTCCCGGAAAATCCGACATCCTGGAATACTACGGAAGCAAAGTTTTTTCAGTAGACGTTTGCTACACCGTGCAAACGCAGCCTCTTGGATTGTGCGATGCCTTCTTTCGAGCTCGCCCGTTCGTCAGTGCCAGCGAACCGGTAATGATCGGGCTCCCGGATACAATCTGGTTCCCGGCTGACGCGCTCGCTCGACTGCCTGACGAAAAGTTTTCATTCCTGCTTTTTCCAGTCGAGCACCCGGAGCTCTTCGATGCGACGCTCTGCGATGAAGATGGGAAGGTGGTTGAGATTCGAGTCAAACGGGAAAATCCGGGAACGAAATGGGTCTGGGGTGCCTTCAAAATGCCCGGACATATCTTCTCGGATTTATATAGGTTGTGGTGCAGCCGCAACAAGCAGGATGAGTACGTTGGAACGCTTGTAAACGCATGGGTGGCGCAGGGAGGACTGGCTCATGGAGTGCATGCCGGTGAGGGATACGTTGACGTCGGGACTGTGCACGGGTATCGGGAAGCGATCAATTTCCTAGCGGATCATGGTTGCTCTTGAGCTGCCATCCGCGTTGCGCAATACGGCGAGCATTCCCGACGGTTCTGGTTCTCTTGGCCGGCGGAAATCATTGCCCTTCGGAAATCGCTTCCGGAAAGGAGAATTTCTGCCTTGGAGGACCGGGTGGGTGTCCACCAAGCGCGCTGGAGAGAATAATCAGACCACTATCGGCCTCAAAGCCATTTCAGAACGCAAGATTTCTCAGGGCAGTAGCGGCGGCTCGGTCACTCTCCCAGTGCGCGTTCACACCCCCAGCCGCACCAAAATAGTAAGCGTCTGCCACGGGCCAAGCGATAAATTCGCCAGGTCCAACGCCACGCCCTCCGGTTCCTCCACCAGATTCGCGCTAGTCGCCTCGAGCACACGAAGCCGACTCGTCAGCTTCAAGCCCGTCACAGAGCTACCTGAATTTTCCTGCAATCGGATCACAAACCAACCAGGGCGGGCCTCAGCTGGCTTGAACGCCAACATCTGAACCCGATTGTCGCTCACGCCGAAAAATCCGCGCTCAGAAGCTTCCGGTACACCCGAAGTGAGCACCTGGGCGCGCAACGGTAAGTTATGTTCCGCTCCGAACCGCTTCCACCCCGCCTTGTCCTCACCCTGAGAGGCGATCCGAAATCGGAACGATTGCACGGACGAACTCCGCGGCTCTGTGCGATACAGCCGTTGTGAGCCTTCCTCGCGAGTCGCCGAATGGAAATCCTCAGCCGCCAAAAGAAACAGATCCTCCGGACGGAGCATAGCTGCATCGCGGCTCGACAGAGTCACACCCCAATCGGAAGCGATCTGCTCATGGATAAACTGCACCGGAGTGAATTGCGTGGCTCCGCCACCAGGTAGAATATCCTGCGGCACTCGCATGACAAAACCGGCGCCATCCAAATACTTCTGTTGCGAATGAGGAAGCGGTAAAGCAATCGCATATCGCACGCCGGCGGAAGAATCCCGCAGATGGTCAAGATCCACGTCGAATCGCAGATCAGCGTAGGAAGCCCCACGATACAGAATCAGTTCTGTCAAAGGCAGCACCGAACGTTTCCGGATAACACGAATCCTCCGCGCCACCGGCCCTTCCGCCTCTTGCATCTCGCCGGTCTCCGCCTTTTCAAGCAGGAATGTTTCGCGCCCACGAGAAATGAACAGAGATCCAAACGGTTTCTCTGGACTCGAATGAACGAGTTCCTGTCCTGTTGCCGCGACGAGAATAGAAGTGATCGCTCCCTCGGAATTCCACGCGATCTTAAGCGGAAAGTTTGTAGCATTCACCCCAGGCGGCTGAGTGCTCTTACGCACCGTGTAGATGCGATAGCCCACAGCCGGAATGTCTTTGGCGAAGAACAAAATATGCCGTTTGGTCCCTGGCACCGCCTCCCACGGCATGCTCTCTCCCGTAATACCTTCGACGATCTCAATCGGTTCTTCCCGCAGCGCGGCCGGTAGACCTTCTATCACCACGGGCCCACCGCGCCGCCACGAAAGTCCGTTGTAAACCATCACAGCGGCCCTGTCGCCGCTTCCCGGCCCAGGGGACACACCGGTATTGGAATTACCCAGCCGGGCGAGCGCCTTTCGGAATGTCTGCTCTGTGTCCGAGTACCCGTTCATCGCCGCGGAATAGTGTGCCATGTTGCTGGAGTCTGCATCCCAGCGGCTGAAATAACCAGGCCAGCCTCCGCCGGCATCTGCTGTGTGCTCATGAAAGCTCAACAGTGAGTACCATGCCTGAGTGAGATCGAATTTTGGAAACGGGTGTTTCGTAAGCAGCGACGCAATCGTGGCTGCGGCTTCAGCGGCCGGAAGATCGCTCGAGACTTGCCGCACCTTCGAGGCTGCCTCGGGAACTCGCAGTTTAACCGTTTCCCAGTGACCCGCTGCATCACCGCTCGCCGACGGGAAACGATCGCCGTACTTCGTTTGGAGGTAGTCAAAAAACTCTTCTGCCGTCACCATTTTCATGGGAAGCTCGGAATGTTTGGCATTCCATTCCCGGATACGCTGGAGGGTGCGAAACGAGCCTTCCGGATCGATGTTGTCACCGGCCGAAGCCATCAGAAGATACGTGTCGTATTTGTATCCATTCTTCTCAAGCCACGCCAGACGGCGCGGCACCGTTTTTTCCAGCTCTTCCATTGGAAACCGGCCGCTCAGCTTCCAACGGTACCCTTCCATGTAGGAGTCATAGGTAAAGTACGTCAAAACACGGCTGCCATCGGGACCCACCCAATAAAACGGATTTTGGGAAACACCAAGATTGTTTCCGCCGCCGATAAACAGGTTGAGTCCCGTCACCAGGCGCTTCACGCCGCTACCCGCTAAAATCCGCGGATATGCCCAAGTGAAGCCCGGCACATCATTCTGGAAAGCCACTGCCGTTTTCAGACCGAACTTGCGCCGGAACTTTTCTCCTAGATAGACCAGGCGATTGGATTCCTCGGCGCCCATCAAGCCGCTATGCATGTTTGCGAACGCAACTCCAAAACCCATGCGGCCATCGCGCAGCATTCGGCCTAGCTCCGCAACAAGCGCCTCATCATCCGTGCGGCGAAGCCACTCTTCCAGCATCCACGCCGACTCGATCGTCCATCGAAAGTCTTTGTTCTCGCGGGTCAACCGAATTGCCGCGTCGATGTTGTCTTTATAATCCCGGGCCACCTCGTCCGGAGGACGTGTAAATCCGATGTCGAGATGACTGTGGCACACCACATAAATGCGCTTGATCCCGCCCGTCCGCTGCTCGGGTGGAAGTTCATATTTGCTCTGTGCTTCCTGCCCAGCCAGCGATAGGCCAAGCAGCGTGGTGAGCACCACAATACTTCGCATCGTCATGTGATCCGCGTCAGAACTGATAGCGCAAGGCAAACTGAACTTGCCTGTTGGTGCCGAACCCGGCAGAAGTGCTGAGCGTGGAAGTGCTGCGGCCGAAATTAGCCGGAGCACTCAGGTTAGCGCCGGGCAAACCGAATTCCGGAGTGTTGAACAAGTTGAACATTTCCGCCCGGAACTCCACCATCTGACGCTCCCGCATACGATAGTCCTTGAACAGCGAAAAGTCCCAGTTGTAGGCCGCGGGGCCCTTCAGAATATTGCGGCCCGCGTTTCCCCAAGTCCCTGGTGCGGGATTTCTGAACGCAAGAATATTAAACTGGGCATTCGGAATATCCACATGCGCCGGGCGCAAGGGAACTCCTGGCACAAGGTCCGGCCGCGATGACGCAGAGCCTATCAGCATGGAATCGCAACCGCACGTCACGTTAGTAGATAGGCCGCTGCGCATCTGCGTTAATCCATTGATCCGCCATCCGTTGAAAAGAAACGGAAGCGCTTTCGTGGGCGCTGGAATCTCGTACGTGTAGTCAAACTCCAGCAGGTGGCGTGCATCGTAATCTGCATTCCCATATGCGTCACGCGGGTTATGATCGTCCTGCGCGGCCGTGCCGAACGCGATCCCTCCCTCGTCGAGCGCATGCGACCATGTGTAGTTCGCATTGAAGGTCAATCCCCGAGCAAATCTCCGACGAAAACTTGTTTGCAGTGCGTTGTAGTTCGAAATCAGGTCTGTCCTGGTCATGTTGATGCTGCCGAAATTCGGATACGGTTTATTCGAGGTTCCCGGAAACAGACGGTTCAAATTATAGCCGCCGGTCAGGTGAAGACCGCGATTGCCAACGTACCCAACCTGCACCATCGAGTCTTTCCCCAGGGGCTGTTGGACATTGAAATTCCACTGCTCGGTGTATGCCGTCTTCCAATCTTTCGGTAATGCCGTGTAGTTCGCCACGGCTGCGAACGAGATCGGAGGAAACGGGAAGCCCACTAAATCTGGTTTTTCCTGGCGTGAAATGCTTCCGCCCTGCTGCAGGACATTATTCGGTACGTTCTGCGCCAGCGCGGCATTGAGCGTTCCGTAGAACATGCCAAAGCCAGTGCGGATCACCGTACCTGCCGGGCCGAACGGAGAATAAGCTATGCCAAAACGCGGTCCAAAGTTCTTCGTCGGGGCATTCACCAGCGAGGTTCCGACCGGATCGAGGGCGCCAGTCTGCGGATTGAAATTCGCCATCACACCACTTGTCTCGTACGGCGACGTGTCGTACTGATAGCGCAGTCCGGCGTTGATCGACAGCTTGCGGCTGATGAGGATATCGTCCTGGACAAAAAAATTCTCGTAGGTGTTTCGCATCCCTCGCCGTGGCTGGCCAAGTGTGCCGACGGAGAACGGACTGTTCAGCGCAAAGTCGGTCAGATTTTGATAAGTGACGGTCCGTTGAAACAGCAGCGCTTTGTTGTCCTGGTTGCGGATGATCTGTACTCCGAATTTTAATTGATGCCTGCCCTTTACCCAGTTGAGAGTGTCGAGCGTGGTAAATGAGTTATTCGCGACATTGAGATCGAATAATCCAGGCCCCACGCCGGCCGAGCCGCTGCCAAGCGCAGTGATCGGAAAGTTTTGAATCTCGGCGGAATCCGCCGACCTGGGATCGATGTGCACCCGGTTCACGGCGAATCCCATTTCATTCAAAACCGTAGGCGAGAACGTTCGTGTGTACGTCACCTTGCCGAGTTGCAGCTTGGAGGGCGCCGTCTGGATCTGCCCGCGCGCCACGCCGAAATAATTCTGCGTCAGCGATTCATTAATGTTATATCGCCCCGCCAGAGCGTCCTTGTCGGAAATTCTGTAATCCACTTTGATCGCGCCCGTATCTTCGGTCAGCGGGTTGGAGACTCCCCTGATGAACTGGCCCAGACGAGGCTCCGCCGCGGAAACGGGACCATTCGGCAGCGGCAACATGTCAATCACGGGTTGTAGCGCCGCAGGGATCGTTTGACGAAAGGCGGCAGTCGGCACGAATGTGTTCTGGATAATTCCCTGGCGTTGACGAATGCCTTCGTAGTTCGCAAAAAAGAAGATGCGGTCTCTACGGATAGGTCCGCCCAGTGAACCGCCGAACTGGTTTAGCCGGAATGGCGGTTTGGCGCCGCTGTTGAAATAGTTGCGTGTATCGAGCTTATCGTTCCGAAAATACTCAAATGCGCTGCCGTGGAAGTTGTTAGTGCCCGATTTTGTTATCAGGTTGACCACGCCTCCAAGCGCTTGCCCGTACTCGGCCGAGAAAGAACTGGCATACACACGAACCTCTTCTACTGAATCGACGCTGGCCCGGTTGATGCGCCCTTTGCTCGACCCGTACGTATTGTCAAGGATGTCGAAATCCACACGGCTTGCATCCGCACCGTCCAGCAGGAACCGCACTCCGCCCTCGCCGCGAAATGTGCTGGAACCGTTGACACTCTGCTGAGTGGAACCGCCAAGCATGTTGGCGCCGGGAATCACGGCCAACAATTGCGTCAGCGCTCGGCCGTTCAGCGGAAGCGCGCTAATCTGATTGCTGCTGATGAGCCCGCCGAGAGTGGTGGAGGAAGCTTCCACAAGGGGTGCATCTGCTGTTACCGTAACCTTCTCGCCCACCGCGCCGGGCTGAAGTGTTATCTCGATGCGGAGCCGGTCAGACACTTGCAGCCGGTTATTTTCGAGTACCTGAGATCTGAATCCCGGCGCCGATGCCGTAATTCGATAGACCCCGACGGGCAGCACAGGAGCGACAAATGTACCCTCCGCGTTCGTGGTTAAGTCTGATCTGGCGCCGGTGGATTGATTTTCCACCACAATGGTTGCGTTTGGTATGACGGAGCCGCTGGAATCCAACACGGTTCCAAGAATACTGGCAGTGTCCAACTGCGCATAGCCAGTCACTATCGTGAAGAGGCTGACTATCAGAAACCGAGGAGCGTATTTTGTTGGCATAGAATCCTCAACCGAAGCGAATACGTAGATTCGAGATTTGAAAACATCTGCCGGGGGAATTATACATCTTCACGGGAAGAGAGGTTTTGGCGTTCTAGCAGCGTCTTGGTTCAGCGTGAAATGTCCTTGAGGGCTTGCGGCCCGCGAAACCTCATGAAAATGGCTGCGGAGTAGGATGGTTGCGGCTCGGAGCTGCGAGGTCGACGACTCTCAATGGAGCAGTCGAGG
>Ga0105240_10000902_pt1 | contig 53015 bp, 53 predicted proteins | sample KBSC54metaG_FD_80426 | JGI IMG/M metagenome (GOLD analysis project Ga0105240, IMG submission 80426) | Corn rhizosphere microbial communities from Kellogg Biological Station, Michigan, USA - KBS C5-4 metaG | ecosystem: Host-associated > Plants > Roots > Rhizosphere > Soil | place: Michigan, USA... | reverse complement strand
TGGCCCATTTCCACGCACATGCGCACGGAAAGGCGACCGGCAAGATCCTGCTAGGCTCGCTGCTGGTCACCCTTGTTTTCGTCGCCGTGGAAGCTATCGCGGGGCTGCGATCCCACAGCTTGTCCTTGCTCTCCGACGCAGGCCATAACTTTACCGATGCCTTCGGTCTGGGTCTAGCGGCCGGCGGCTTCTACTTTGCCGCCAAGCCCGGTGACCAGCTTCGAACATTCGGCTACCAGCGCATGGGCGTGCTGGCGGCATTTCTGAACGCGCTGCTTCTGGTGATCCTGTCAGGAGCCCTGCTGTGGGAAAGTTACCTGCGCCTGCTGAACCCGGAACCTGTGTCGGAAGGAACCATGCTGTGGGTCGCCGCGCTCGGAATTGTGGTAAATATCGCGATTGCCTGGAGCATAGGCGGCCATGGCCACCACGGCCCCGATCACGATCTCAACCTCCGCGCCGCCTGGATCCATCAGATGGGCGACGCCGCCAGTTGTGTCGGCATTATCGTCGGCGCGGTGATCATCCGATACACCGGCTGGCTGAAGATCGACCCCCTTCTCTCGATCGTGATTTCGCTGGTGATCGTCTGGACCGCCTGGGATATTTTCAAAGACTCGCTCAATATTCTGCTGGAAGGCCTGCCTAAAGGCTTGCGGCTCTCCGACATTACCTCCGGCATTAGAGACGTTTCCGGCGTAATCGACGTCCACGACCTGCACGTCTGGAATTTGGGCGCAGAGGAACGCGCGCTGAGCTGTCACGTGCTGATTGAGGACGTTCCGCCGTCGGCTAGCGAATCCATTCTGCGAGATGTGAACTGCGTGCTGCAGGATCGCTTCGGCATCCATCACACCACCATTCAGTTCGAACACACCCGCTGCGCTTTGGCGGATATCTCGTGCGCGCCTGGCCGGAAGGCGTACTAGCCGCCCGTGCAGATCAGCGCGGTTCTAATGGCATGAAACGTGCTTTTCGTGGCGCTCGTCCATTGGATTGTTATACTGATTAAACACCCGCTGTCCTGCATCTAGCATGTTCAAAACCTGTGCTCTTCTTTCACTGTGTGCCTGTGTGGGCCTCGCCGCTAATTTTGTAACCGGCCAAGGCGCCCGCCTGGTTATCGGGCAGTCCACCTTCACTCAGCAACAACCCGGCGCGTCGGATACGCTGCTGGGCGCGGTAGGCGGTATCGCCTATGCGAACGGGATCCTGTTTGTGGCGGATGCCAACCGCACCGGTCTCATCCCGGTGAATAACCGGGTCCTCGAGTTTCCTACTCAGAATTTCCCCGGCCCTGTGGATACGATTCGTCCGTTTATCGCGCGCTGCGCGGTGTGCCTGGGACAGGCCAACGTGGTGCTGGGTCAGCCGGATTTCACCAGCACTGCTTTCCAAATCACCCAGTCCGGCATGCGCTTGCCGACCGCTGTCGCGACCGATGGAACGATACTGGCGGTGGCGGACACCGGTAACAACCGCATCCTGATTTGGAAGTCGATTCCTAACACCGTCGATCAGCCGGCCGATATCGAACTCGGCCAGCCCGATTTCAAAACGGTTCTTCAGGGATCGCAGCAGGTCGTCGACAACAAGAGTCTCCGTAGTCCCCAAGGTGTGTGGATTCAGAACGGCAAGCTGTTCGTGGCGGATACCCAGAATCACCGGGTCCTGATCTGGAATTCGATTCCGACGCAAAACCGGCAGCCTGCGGATGTGGTGCTTGGCCAAGCTAACTTTAACGTAGCCGTGCAACCGGATCTGACCAAGGCGAACACCGACGCGCACGCCAACACGCTTCTCAATCCGGTGTCGGTTTCAAGCGACGGAGTCCGTCTCTATGTTGCGGATCTTGGGAACAATCGCGTCCTGATCTGGGATTCGATTCCGACGACGAATCAGCAGCCCGCCGACGTCGTGGTCGGCCAGAAAGATTTGGATACGGGCATTTCCAACGATGCTCCCGATCTGTGCCCTTCGAATGGCACAGATGCAACCACAGGCGCGGCCACTTTTCCGGCCCGCTGCGGCAAGACCATGGATTTCCCGCGCTTCGCGCTGTCCGACGGCACCCGCCTGTTCATCGCCGATGGCGGCAACGACCGCGTGCTGATCTATAACACCATCCCCACCCAAAACGGGGCCGCCGCGGATGTGATTCTGGGGCAGCCTGACGAAAACGCCAGTGTGGTTTCAAGCTTCACGGATCTGTTCCATCCGCTGTTGCGCCAATCGGCAGCGGACATCACGCCGACACCCACGGGTTTGGCATGGGATGGGACCAACTTATATGTAACCGACGGCTCCAACCGCCGGGTGCTGGTGTTTACGCCCGCCGAGCCGCTGGTTCCTATAAATGGCGTCCGCAACGCTGCCAGCCTGCAGATTTTCGCGCTGGGTTCGATTACCCTCAGCGGAACGATTACCGTGGGCGATATCGTGAAGGTGACTATCACCGACACTGCGGGCACGGCCCGTGAGTACGACTACACCATGGTCAAAGACGACACGCTGGCCACCGCCATGACCGGTCTGGCGACCGTCATCAATGCGGGCAATGGCGATCCGGCGGTTTTCGCCGAATTCGAGCCGCGATTGCAAACCGTCAAACTAGTCGCGCGCCAACCCGGCACCGATGGCAACAATATCGCGCTGGCGGTGAGTGGATCGACCAATGCGACCTTCACCATCACAGCCAGCGGTTCCACCCTTCAGGGCGGCCAGAACGCCACCATTCTCGCGCCCGGTACGCTGGTAACTTTTCTCGGGCAGAATATCGCTGACGCGGTGGCTTCCGCCGATCTGAGCCAGGACAATTTGCCGCTTAGCTTGGGCGGCGTGCAGCTGTATTGCGACGGCAATCCATCTCCGTTACTTTATGTATCGCCCACTCAGGTGAACGGACAGATTCCCTTCGAATTTCTGGATGCCAACAGTATTAGTTGCTATCTGCGCATCCAGCATTCCGATGGAAGCGTTGTCGCCAGCACCGCCATCGCGGTCCCGCTGGATCAGCAGAATCCCGGAATCTTCGCCAACGATGGCGAAGAGCCGCGCGCCGCGATTGCGTTTCATAATTCGAGTTTCGCCACTGGCACCATTACAGTGGATGGCAGTATCGAGGCGGGAGACACGGGCACTATCACCATCGGTGACCGATCGTACACCTACACCGTGCAGGCTGGTGACACACTCGCATCGGTACGGGACGCCTTCGTGGCCCTCATTAACGCGAATACCGAGGAAGAAGTGGTGGCGATTCCGGAGCCGGCCTTTCACCGCATTCAACTGCGCGCCAAAGTTCCGGGGCCGGAAGGCAATGGAATCACTTTCGCCGCGACCACGGATATGGGCGACAACGCCAATCTGTTCCTGATCCTGACCAACTTGAGCAATACATTATGCTGCGCCAACCGCGCCGGCGCTCCCGTGACACAGGCCAATCCCGCGGTGCCCGGTGAGACCATCCTTGTATACGCCACCGGTTTGGGAACCATCGAACCCGCCGAGGCGACGCAGGCGGAGAGTACCGGCCGCAAGTACACCGGTCCGGCCCTAAACGACCCAAGGGCTTTCGTTTCGTCTCTGGCCGGCGGATCGACGGCGAACGTGATCTCGGCGAATCTGGCTCCCGGAATGGTCGGAGTCTACGAAGTTCGCTTGGAGCTCGGATTAGGAACTCCTCCCAGCCCATTGGCGCAGCTCACCATCTCGCAGGACATTTATACCAGTAATATCGTCACCATCCCGGTCGTCGATCCTAACGTTCAGACGCCCTTGGTGCCGTCGCCATGACCCAACGATTACATTTCCGACAGACCGGCTAAAATCGATCTTCTAAAGATGGACCGCGTTAAGAAGCGCCCGGCAGATATCCGCCTCTGGAGAGTTCCGCGGCTTTTAGCGATGCTTGTGATCGCCTTCGGCGTATATACGTTCTTTATGCCCATGCTGATTCTAACGACGCCTGTTTTGGGCAGGGCCGAATGGTCATCTTTCCACATGGCGCTAGAAGTTCACTCCGGACGATTACCGGCGAACCGCCCTTGGATCGAGCTTACGGCCGTGGAAGACGCATTTGTGTACCTGCTGATGCTAACGGCCCTGGCGCTGGCGCTGTTTCCCTGGGGCCAGAATGCTCTTTATCACGTCAGTCTCGTCGGATCGATTGTCAGCGCGCTCGCGACGCGCAACGCCACCCACCACCTTGCGGAGTTCGTGACGGGTTCGCCGGGCGTCCGAGCCAAGTTCGGTCCTGCGATGTACCTGCTCCCCTTGACGATGCTGGCACTTTTTCTACTGGCCCGCAGCCATCGGGTTGCAGATCGTTCTTAGTCGCTCATCATCGGGAATTCCCTACGCCGGACTATACGGCCGGAACCCGTTCCGGCTCAAGGTATCCTTCGCGGCGTCTTCATCGGGCGGCGCGACGTAGAAAAATGCTCCCACCCGTTCCGACTGAAAGATAAGGCCGCCGGAGTACTTATCGGGCTCGACCAGATAATCGAGCCCAGATTCGGTCAGCAGGTTTTCCAGCCGCAGAGCTTCGGTGAGGCGTTTGGCGATGTAGATTAGCGTGAGTTCCTGATCGCCGAAGTGCTCCGGTCCGCGCTGCATCCGGCCGCTCTAGCCTACGCGCGCTGTGAAAGCCTTGTACGCTTCTTCACCGCTGGTTTTGGACACCCATTCGGCGCAGGCTTTTCCGGCCTTTTCGAGATTGCCGAGATAATGCGGGTCCTTGAAAGCGGCGCGGACTTCGCCAAGGATCGGTTTCACCCGTTCCCACACGAAAAGAACCTCGCGGGTGTTGGCGAAGAATAGGTCGGGGTTCATCACGCCCGAATTGACGAACGAACCGGCCATATCCCAATAGCTGGCAACTTGTCGGAAGTAGGCGTTGGGTTCGGATCCGGGAGGGCAGAGCTGGCCAAACTCGGCCATGGTCTTGCATTTGAAGTTTCCAAAGAACCAATTGCGGGCATCGCGCATCTTTGGTTCCCGGCGCAGTTCGTAGAGCTTCAGCAGCAGGTTGGCATCGTCGTAAGTGGGTTGGGACATAACCTTCAGCGTACCCGATCCGCCGGGACGGGTGAGAATTCGCGGCTGGCCGGGACACAAATCTACCAGCGACAAATACATGACTGCACCGATGCCCGTTTTTCTGCCCCGCGAGAGCGAGCTGCATTGGCTTGCCCTGCGCATGACCCCGGGGCTGGGGACGCGCACGGCGGTCCAGTTGATCGAGACATTTAAAACCCCCGAAGCGGTGTTCCGTGCTTCGCGCTCGGAGCTGGAGGCATCGGGCGTTTCGTCCGGAGTGGCGCAAAGCGTTGCCAGCGGCTGTGCCTTTGACGATGCCGTCACCCAGCAGCAGAAACTGGCCGAGACTGGGGCGATGGTGATCCCGCTGACCGATCCGCGTTATCCTGCCCGGCTCAAGGAGATTTTCGATCCGCCACCCCTGCTGTTCGCTCGCGGCCGCGTGGAGATCATGGAAGAGCTGATGCTGGGTATCGTCGGCACCCGCCGGCCCACAGCCTACGGAACGGCCGCCGCAGCCCGCCTCGCCAAAGATCTGACCGGCGCAGGCCTGACTGTCGTGAGCGGCATGGCGCGAGGCATCGATACGGCCGCGCACCGAGCGGCACTCGATGCCGGAGGGAGCACCATAGCTGTGTTCGGATGCGGCGTTGACGAGGTTTATCCCGCGGAAAACCGCAAGCTGGCCGAGCGGCTTTCCAAAGACGGGTTGGTGGTTTCCGAGTTTCCCATGGCCACTCCACCGTATCCGCAGAACTTTCCCATCCGCAACCGGATTATCGCTGGGCTAAGCGTCGGCGTGCTGGTGGTCGAAGGCGGGGAATACTCGGGTTCGGCTATCACCGCCAAACTTGCCGCGGAGCAGAACCGCGAGGTCTTCGCGGTGCCTGGAAACATTACGTCGAAGATGAGTTGGGGACCCAACCTGCTGATCAAACAGGGCGCAAAGCTGGTCCAGGAGTGGAACGATGTGGTGGTGGAACTGAAGCCGGAAGACCGTCGGCGGCTTGCGGACCGGTGCCGTAACCGATTGAATCTGAAGGACAGTGAATCGAACGACACAGCACAATCATCCTTAAGCTTTGGAATGGATGCCACTGGGCGGGCGATCCTGAATCATCTCAAACCAGACGCTCCGGTCGCCCTGGACTATCTGGTAGAAACTCTGGCGGGGACCTCTCCCGCCGACATCATTGCCGCATTGTTTGAACTGGAATTGGCAGGCCTGGTGCGGCAGCTTCCCGGCAAAAGCTTCATAAAGGTCTGGTTTGATTGAAGTTGCGGGACCACGTCATGGTCTTCCGCCGTGTCATGGTAAGATTTCGGTTGTTTGCGTCCGACTTGTGTATTAAGGACCCGCACGGGCAGTTCGTCCTAAAGTAAAGAAAGCTGACGTCATCTTATGGCAAAAAACCTCGTCATCGTCGAATCACCGGCGAAGGCGAAAACCATCGGCAAATATCTGGGCAAGGATTTCCTGGTCAAGGCCTCCCTGGGCCACGTCAAGGACCTGCCCAAGAAGAACCTGTCGGTGGATGTGGACAACGACTTCACGCCAGTCTACGAAGTCATTGAAGGCAAGAAGAAGCTGATCGCGGAGCTCAAGACGGCGGCCAAAAGCAGTGACAACATCTATCTGGCTGCTGACCCTGACCGCGAAGGGGAGGCCATCTGCTATCACCTCCAGGAAGAGCTCAAGGACAGCAAGAACGGCAAGAAGAGTCCCAAGATTTTCCGGGTGATGTTTAACGAAATCACCAAGAACGCGATTCAGAAGGCGTTCGAGAAGCCCATGGCTGTGAATCTCCACTTAGTGGACGCGCAGCAGGCCCGGCGCGTACTCGACCGCATTGTGGGCTACAAGATTTCTCCGCTTCTGTGGGATAAGGTTCGCCGGGGTCTCTCCGCGGGCCGCGTCCAGACCGTCGCCTTGCGCCTCATCGTGGATCGGGAGCGCGAGATCAAGGCCTTCCAAACCAGGGAATACTGGAGCATCGACGTCAACCTCGCCGCTAAGAAGCCGCCGCAGCTCACGGCGCATCTGGCCAAGAAGAATGACGAAAATGTAGAGATTGCGAATGAAGCCTCGGCTAAGGCGATCGTTTCGGCGGTAGACGGAGTCGACTACATTGTCCGCTCGGTTGTTAATAAGGAAAAGCGCCGCAATCCGGTGCCGCCGTTCATCACCTCGACCATCCAGCAGGAAGCCGCGCGGAAACTTCGTTTCAGCGTAAAGCGCACCATGATGCTGGCGCAGAAGCTGTATGAAGGCGTAGAGCTGAGTAAAGAGGAAGGCGCCACGGGTCTGATTACCTACATGCGTACTGACTCGGTCCGCGTGTCGAACGATGCCGTGGACGAAGTCCGCGCCATGATTACCGACCGCTGGGGCGCTGAGTATCGCCCCGCGGCGCCGAATGTTTACAAGGGCAAGAAAGATGCCCAGGATGCCCACGAGGCCATCCGTCCTACTTCGGCGATGCGCAGCCCGGAGAGCGTCGAGAAATTCCTGGCCGAAGACGAGATGAAACTGTACCGGCTGATCTGGATGCGCTTCGTGGCCTCGCAAATGACGCCCGCAGTGTTCGATCAGACCACCATCGATGTCGACGCCAAAGGCAAGGACGGCGCGGCGTACTTGTTCCGCGCCACCGGCAGCGTCCCCAAATTTGACGGTTTCCTCAAGGTTTATCAGGAAGGCAAGGACGAAAAAGACGAGGAAGATGACGAGCTTAAGAATAAACTACCCGCCGTCACCGCGGGTGAGGTCTTAAAGTTCAAAGCGATCCTGCCCGAGCAGCATTTCACCGAACCGCCTCCACGTTTCACGGAAGCGACTCTAGTGAAGGAGCTCGAGGCCAAGGGCGTGGGTCGTCCGTCCACATACGCATCCATCCTTTCGACCATCCAGGAGCGCGAGTACGTCCGCAAGGACGGCGGCAAGTTCACGCCCACCGAGCTTGGCATGGTGGTGACGGATCTGCTGCTTGAAAGCTTCGACGATCTGTTCGATGTCACCTACACGGCTCGCATGGAAGGCGAGCTGGACGATATCGAAGAAGGCAAGCTCGACTGGCGTGTGGCCATGAGCGAGTTCTACGAGCGGTTTCAGAAAGACCTGAAACACGCCGAGCGCCACATGACCGATATCAAGCGCATGGAGGAGCCCACCGACCAGATTTGCGAGAAGTGCGGCAAACCCATGGTCATCAAGTGGGGCCGCCACGGCAAGTTTATCGCCTGCACGGGCTATCCGGAATGCACCAACACGCGCGAGATCGCGCAGGAAGGCGTGACGGAGCAGGACGAGGCAGAATACTGCGACAACTGCGGTCGTCCCCTGGTACTCAAGAAGGGCCGCTTCGGACAATTTCTGGCGTGCTCGGGCTATCCCGATTGCAAGACCACCAAGCAGCTCGGCGCGGGTCAAAAACCGCAGGATGTTCCTCTGGACGAATCCTGCCCGCAGTGCGGGAACAAACTGGTCAAGAAGTTCGGCCGCTTTGGTGAGTTCGTCGCCTGCAGCAACTACCCCACCTGCAAATACGTCAAGCAGAAAACTATTGGAGTGAAGTGTCCCAATTGCTCGGAAGGTGAAATCATCGAGCGGCGCTCCAAGCGCGGCAAGACTTTCTACGGCTGCAACCGGTATCCCGAGTGCGATTTCGTGGCCTGGGGCAAACCGCTTCCCGAGAAATGCCCGGAGTGCGGCGGCAGCTACCTGATCGAGAAATTCCTGAAGTCCGGCGCCTTCGCACAGTGCCCCAACGGCGAGTGCAAGTTCAAGAAGCCCCTGCCTCCCCAGGCTCCTGTCGAGACACCCGTGGAGGTGCAGGCGTAGGTGGCGGCTGCGGCGGCAACGGCGAACGGATCTCCCGATTACGGCTTAGACGCTCCGCGCGTTGTCCGCAGCATGTTCAGCCGGGCTGCGTGGATCATCGCGATCGCGCTGGTGCTCTACGTCGTCAATCGTTCCGAATACCCGGGACCAGCCGCCCGCATGTGCGGCGTCCTAGCGCTGATCGGCCTGATTTTCTTGGGTATCGGGGCTGTAATGGTGTGGTCTAGCCGGGTTGCGAAACTGCGGCTGCGCGATCAGTTGCTCGATTCGCTGGCGCTGCGCGGCGACGAGCGCGTGTTGGACGTGGGCTGCGGGCGCGGTTTGCTGGCGATTGGTGCGGCCAAGCGGCTGAAGAACGGCAAAGTCATCGGCATCGACGTGTGGAACCCCTTAGATCTTTCCGGCAATACTCCCGACGCCGCGAAAGCCAACGTCAAGTTGGAAGGCGTCGCCGACAAGGTCCGTATCGAGAATGGCGACGCGCAGAAACTGGTGTATCCGGACAACCATTACGACGTGGTGGTCTCTAGCCTGGCTCTTCATAACATTCCGGAGCATCCCGCTCGATCCCAGGCGGTTCGCGAAATGCTTCGCGTGCTGAAGCCGGGTGGGAAGCTTGCTATATTCGACCTTTTCCGCACCGGCGAGTACGCGGACGTGCTGCGAGCATTGGGCGCGAACGATATCGAGCTTTCGAAGACCCGCTTTCTCTGGTGCGTGCCAGGCCGGGTCCTGACCGCGCGGAAGTGACTCTTTCCTTTTGGACATTGTCGGCATTACCAAAGTCCTGACGTCGGCAGACGTCGAATCCGGCTACCGCGCCGGGATCTTTTCGATGGCCGACCTAGAGGGCGGCGTCATCACATGGCACCGGCCGAAGCGCCGCGCCATTCTTCCATTGGACACGTTTCATATCTCGCGGTCGCTAAGCACGTTGCTGCGGCGGCGCCCGTTCAAGGTCACCTTTGACCGCGCGTTCTCCGATGTCGTGGATGCCTGTGCAGACCGCCCCAGTACATGGATCAGCACTGAGTTCAAAAAGATTTACGGCGAGCTGCACGCTCAAGGCAAAGCGCATTCGATCGAGGTTTGGGTGAACGGCGAACTGGTCGGCGGGCTTTACGGCGTCAGCCTGGGCGGAGCATTCTTTGCCGAGTCTATGTTCCATCGGCAGACGAATATGTCTAAGGTTGCCCTGGCGGAACTGGTGTCGCGGCTACGCACCCGTGGCTTCGCACTTTTGGAAGTCCAGTATTTGACGACGCACCTGTCGCAATTCGGCGTGATCGAGATCCCCGACATGAAGTACGAGGCTCGTCTGAAAGAGGCGCTCGAACTTTCGTGCAGCTTCAGCTAGCGCCGAGCGGAAAGGGCGAGCATTCCGGCTGCTCGGGCCGCCGTGCTCCCTTCCAGCACGCACCGCCGCAGCCCCTCGCGACCTTCCACCCGCACCGAACCCCTACGTGGCGAGACGCGATACCCCGTCCGCGCCCCGCGGTCGAGCATCAGGGAATCGAGCGGCCAGTCCGAATCGGCGCATAGCTGGATTCCGCCGTCACGGCTGATCAAGACCGTCATTTCCTGGCAGCTTTCCCCCCGCTCCAGCGCGGCCAGGGCGGCATCCATCAGACTCTGGGCTTGTTCGGCGAACCGCTGCACCCACTACTTATCGCGATCCCGGACCGACGTTTCACTGTATTTGAGAACTAGTACTTTACTCCATCCCGGCCTAAGGGTGCATGGTATCCTGTGACTTCCGATAGGCTACAGTGCTTTCCCGCAGGATATTTCTGCAAAGCGGGGCGTGTGTGCTCGGCGCGCCCTTCATCAACCGTGGGCGCTTCTCTCTATTTGCCGGGACTATAGACCAGTACTCGTCGCTCGCCGTGGATCTGGTGCGCGAATCCACCGTGATCGACATGCTGGGCCTGCTCACCCTGGATTTCAAGAAACTGGACATTTGGCGAACCCGCCCCGCCAGTTTCCGCCTGGCGGATTTCCAGCGTCTCAAGGATTCCGGCATCACCGTCTTCCATCCCGCGGTCGGCTACGTTGAGGGAAACATCTATGCCCAATCGACGGCGGATATCACTGGTTGGGATGCCTTCATCGATGCGCATCCGGAATACTTCATTCGTGTGTGCGGTCCCGCCGACGTTCCCCGCGCCAAGGCCGAAGGGAAACTCGGGATCATCGTCGGTGAGCAGAATTCGAATCATTTTCGAACCCTGGATGACGTCGACGCTTTCTACAACCTCGGCCAGCGCGTCTCGCAGCTCACATATCGCGATAATGCTTTGGGGGGCGGTTCCACCGACCCCGCGGAGCAGGGCCAGACCGAGTACGGCGAGCAGGTCGTGGCGCGGATGAACCAACTGGGCATGGCGGTCGATATCTCGCACTGCGGCGACCGCACCACGCTCGATGTGATCGAGACTTCCACGAAGCCGGTTCTCATCACGCATTCGAATTGCCGGGCGCTCATGCCCCATAGCGCCCGCTGCAAGACGGACGAAGCGATTCGCAAGCTAGCGGCCAAGGGTGGTGTGGTGGGCGTCACCATGGAGCGATTATTCGTGGGGACCGGACGTACGGTAACTATCGAGAATGTCCTCGATCACGTGGATCACGTGGCGAAAGTCGCCGGTGTGGAGCATGTCGGCCTGGGGAGTGACGTCGACTTGGACGGCCGCGATGGCGCGCTTGCGTCTAAGAAGAACGATCTGGACGGCCTCCAGTACGCGCGTAAAGTCTTCGAACTGGCCGAAGGATTGGTCCGTAGGAAGTACTCGAAAACCGATATCCAACTCATCCTGGGAAGCAATTTCCAACGAGCACTGACGGATATCTGGCAAGGCTGACTAGTCAGCCTCATTCAAAGATGGTGTGATAGAATCGCGGGCGAGGTCCCACTCCATGAAGAGCTTCGGTATTTGCCTGGTTTTAGCGCTCCCCCTAGCCGCCGGCTCGGTTCGCGTCATCCAGACCAACGCCGCGGGTGACACCGCGCTGTTCATCGATCCCGCCACCAATAAAGTCGTCCTCACGGTGAAGGATCTGGAGGCTCCCCACGGAGTTACCTCCTCGCCCGATGGCACCCGCGCGTATTTCACGGTGGAATCCGACAGCACCGTGGTCGCGGTCGACACTAGGACCGGCAAGCATATCGGCAAAGTGGCCTTGAGCGGACATCCGAATAACATCGCTGTGTCCAAGGATGGCAAGCTGATTTTCGCTGGTATCGCCGTAGCGCCCGGCGCGGTAGACGTGATCGATGCCGCCACCATGAAGAACATCAAGAGCATCAAGGTCAAGGGCGCGGTGCATAACGTCTACGTGACGCCGGACGGAAAATGGGTGGTCTCGGGATCGGTCGGGAGCCGCGTCCTTACTGTGATAGACCTGGCCAAGCTGGAAGTAGCCTGGGATCATACCTTCGATAAAGGCGTACGCTGCATGACCTTCGACACGGCGCCCGATGGCTCCGCCGCTCACGTTTACCTGCAGCTTTCCGATGTGCACGGATTTGCCGTCCTGGATCTCAAGACGCATGAAGAAGTTGCGCGAATCATGCTGCCTAACGAACCCAAGGTCGGCGAAGTTCACAGCGGCGCGCCTTCGCACGGGATCGGAATAACACCCGATAAGAAGACGCTGGCGGTGGATAGCTCTGTCGCCAATGGCGTATTTTTCTACTCCATGCCGGATCTGAAGGTCATCGGATTTGTACCCACCGGGCCGACGCCCGACTGGCTGACGTTCACGCCCGACAGCAAGATGGTCTACGTGGCCAACGCCGGCGCGAATAATGTATCGGCCGTGGACATCCAGGCGCGCAAGGTTATTGCCGTTATTCCGGTGGGCGAAGTTCCCAAGCGGAACGCCACCGTAGTGATTCCCTAAGGAATCACTTTCCGTTGCTTGATCCAGTCGATCAGTACGTCGCGCAGCAGCACGCCCTGATCGTGGCGTGGAAACACCTTGCCTTTGTCAGCCCAGCTCTGCGCAACGAAATCTGTAGTGTCCAGACGATACACCCGCTTGGGATCCAGCGGCGCTGTCACGACCGGGTCGGTGCCTCCGGAAGGGTCCTTCAAAGCCGCCAACTGATCCCCCGGAATTTCGAGCGTTACCACCGAATTGGCAAACGGCATCACGTTCCCGATATGGCGGGCCCGCAACTCGCCTTCATGCAGTACGTCGCGAACCCCGCCCCGGTTGGTAAACGCGAAGTCCGCGGGCGTCCGGTCGAGCATGGCTCGCTCCATCAGACTCTTCACCTCATTTCGGGGGATCTCGCGTGTTGCGCGGCCAATGGGAACGTCGACCAGCGCCGAGACTCTCGCTTCCCACTTCTCGACCTGGGCCTCGACCGTAGGATCGGCCGGGTACTCGCTGTCGTCCACGGGAATTCCAGTCCATTCGTGTGAGACGATGCGGCGGGTCGCGGTGTCATAGCGCAGAACCATGCGGCCTACCTGGCGTCCGTAGCCTTCCGCGTGGATCACGAACTTTCCGTCAATCTCGACGGGTTCTTTCCACGGCCTGTGATCGTGTCCGATCACAACCACGCTGACATCCGGCAGATCATGCAGGATCGCTGCCCCCTCGGCCCTTTCGATATGGCCCAGGACCACCACCATGTCGGCCTGTTCCTTTGCGCGCGCAACAATCGGCCGGAGAGTCTGGATGATTGGGGCGGCGCCATAGGGGCCTACCCTGTCGCTCGTTGTGTTGTTCAGAAGGCCTTCGAGCAGCGCGCCGACGACCGCCACGCGCATGCCCCCAACGTCGCGAACCACATAGGGAGGACTCACCAGCCGGTTGCCAGAGGTGTCCACCGTGTTCGCGCTGACTGTGGGGAAACTCGCGATCTGCATGAATTCGCGGATCTTCATCCACCCGTAGTCAAATTCGTGGTTACCCAGACAGTTGACGTCGATGCCCAGGTTGTTAGCGATCTCGTAATCCGGCACTCCGTCGAACAAAGTACTGACCGGCGTGCCCTCCACCAGGTCACCGGCGCTTAGCGTGAGCGCGGCGTGGGCAGCCATTCGTTCCCGTCTAAGCAACGTTGCCAGATGCGCAGCTCCTCCGATGCCATCAGGATCCGGAAGCAGGCGGTCGTGGAAATCGTTGAAGTGCAGGATGGTGAGCTCGTGGACATTGCTCTGCCGGCAGCCCGCCAATACCCCGGCCCACAGGAGAACAAAAGAGGTAAGAAGTGTTCGGCGGCGAAGGACCAAATTAAATTATCGCCCGCCGTTACTTCGACTGGGAGCCGCGAGCCCAGTCGGCGATGGTCTTCCAGTCGGGATCGTTTTTCGACTGGAATTGGCGGCCCCCGCTATGAAAATCGTCGCCGCCAGCGGTCCCCGCCAAGGGATGTTTCAGGATCGGGCTGGAAAGCAGATTTGCCGAGTTCACCAGCCTGGAGACGGCTTCGAAGTTCTTACGCGACTCCTCTTCGGTCCAGTTGGTTGCGCCAGGATCCAGCGGTTGCAAGCGGAACGCATTGCCTGCGCCAGCGTGACACACCACGCAGCGAGCGTGGCCTTCCCGCTTCTTAAGGAAAATGGGCTCCACTTTCGCGCGATACGTCGCGAAATCGAGCGACTGTGCCGCAGCAAACGACGCTGCGATTGCTATCACGATGGCGAGCCGGGCTGGGGTAGTCATATGTCTTTCGCTAATGTTCGCGCGCGGCCCATAATATCACATGGGATTCGCGTTGTGGATCGACGCCAAAGATGGCCTTGCGTGGGCGCAAGGTACGCATGAATACCGTCCCATGGGCAGCGCCGTAATCGCATCCACCGACCAGTTCCGGCAGCGCGATTTTCGAAAGACGCGGCGTCCACCCGCCCATTTGCGCCGATCTTTCGTGGGATTTTTCGGATCGCTCGAGGAGGTCAACGTGAGGCTAAGGCTGCAGGGCAAGTGGAGGCGCCGGGCTACGCCGGCCCACCTCCTTTAAACCCGCTCTCGCGGTATACTTTACAGTTTGCATGCAAAACGAACCCATAACGGACATCGCCCACCTGGGCCACCTGGAGCTTTTCACTCCTAAACCCGACGAAAGCGTGCGTTTCTTCGTCGACATCATGGGGATGACTGAAAGTGGCCGGGAAGGCGACTCGGTCTACCTGCGCGCCTGGGACGACTACGAGCGCCATACCCTCAAGCTCACCGCCGCCAAACAAGCTGGAATGGGCCATATGGGACTTCGCGCCCGTAGCCCGCAGGCGCTGGAACGTCGCGTAGCCGCTCTCAAGGGCACCGAATTCGCCATCGGCTGGGATAAGGGCGATTTGTGCCACGGGCCCGCTTTCGTGTGCCAGGATCCGGACGGCCACAAGATCCAGCTGTATTACGAAACTCAATGGTATGACGCGCCTGCGAACCTGAAACCCGCGCTCAAGAACCAGGCCCAGCGGTTCCCGGCGCGAGGCTGCAATGTCCGCCGCCTGGATCATTGGAACGGCCTGGCTGTCGACATCAAGGCGAATCGCGAGTTCTTCGAAAACTACCTGGGGTTCCGTCTCACGGAGCAGATCGTCCTGGACACCGGCGTCGAGGCTGCGATGTGGATGACCTGCACCAATAAGAGCTACGACTTCGCCTACACCAAAGACGCGACCGGTACCAAGGGCCGATTCCATCACGTAACTTATGCGGTCAATAGCCGCGAGGAAGTTTTGCTTGCCGCCGACATTTTTCTCGAACACGGCGTCAAGATTGAGACCGGTCCGCACAAACACGCGATCCAGCAGACGTTTTTCCTGTATGTCTACGAACCCGGAGGGAACCGCGTCGAGATCGCCAACGCGGGAGCGCGTCTGATCCTGGCGCCCGACTGGAAGCCCATCCGCTGGACGGAGACGGAGCGGAAAAAGGGCCAGGCGTGGGGTCTGAAGACCATCGAATCTTTCCATATTTACGGCACCCCGGCGGTTCCAGGCCATCCCGGTAGCGGACCTGAATCCGGGTCGTAAATTCACACAAGTGTTAAACTAAAGCTTTTGCGCAACCACCAACGAATTCAGAAAGAGGCCAAGTAGGAACCATGAGTCAAAGCCTGGAAGATCTTTTGCAGAAAGCCGGGAACCCGGTACAGATGCTCCGCAATTCGCAAATCGGAGCGTATGTGTACCCTGTGGTTCCTTCCGAATACTCGAATTGGCGCGATGAGCAGCGTGCCTGGCGCGACAGCTGCGTGCTGTTCGATCAGTCGCATCATATGGCCGAGATTTACCTTAAAGGGCCCGATGCCATCAAGTTAATCTCGTATCTCACGATCAACAGCTTCGCCAACTTCCCAGTCAATCGCGCGAAGCAGATGGTTCCCTGCAGCTACGATGGCTTTGTTATTGGCGATGGGATCCTTTTCCATCTGGAAGAGAACCACGTGGTGTTTGTGGGACGCGCGCCGTCGGTCAACTGGATCCAGTTCCACGCTGAGACCGGCGGATACAAAGTAGATGTCGTCCGCGACGACCGGTCGCCTTCCCGCACCGGTGGCAAAGCGGTCACTCGCAAGGTCTACCGCTATCAGATTCAGGGCCCGAATGCCGAGAAGGTCATCGAAAAACTAAATGGCGGGCCGTTCCCGAACATCAAGTTCTTCCACATGGACGTGATCAAGATCAAGGGGCGTAACGTGCGCGCGCTGCGGCACGGCATGGCTGGCGCGCCTGGTCTCGAAATCTGGGGACCCTACGCGGAAGGCGAGGAAATCCGCGCTGCAATCGTCGAAGCCGGCAAAGATTTCGGATTGATTGAGGTCGGTTCGCGGGCATACGCGACCAACACACTCGAATCCGGCTGGATCCCGTCCCCGCTGCCCGCCGTCTACACGGGTGACAAGATGAAGGCGTATCGCCAGTGGCTTCCGGCGACCGGTTACGAGGGCACGGGGTCGATCGGTGGCAGTTTCGTCTCTAACAACATCGAAGACTATTACATGACGCCCTATGAACTGGGCTATGGACCGTTCGTAAAGTTCGACCACGACTTCATCGGCAAGGAAGCGCTCGAGAAAATTGCTACTAAGTCGCATCGCAAGAAAGTGACGTTCGCCTGGAATTCCGACGACGTTCTTAAGGTGTTTAAGTCGCTGTTTGAGAAGGGAGACCCGTTCAAATACATCGATCTCCCTCTGTCGAATTACACCTCGGCATCCTACGATAAGATCTTGGCGAACGGGAAAGCCGCCGGGTTCTCTATGTTTGCCGGCTATAGCTACAACGAGCGGTCCATGCTCTCGCTGGGCGTGGTCGATCCGGATATCGAGATCGGCAACGAAGTCACGCTGGTGTGGGGCGAAGAAGGCGGCGGCACCAAGAAGACAACCGTCGAGCGCCATAGACAGATCGAAATCAAAGCGATTGTCAGCCCCGTGCCGTATGGAGAAGTCGCGCGTAAGACCTACGCGGCAGGCTGGCGCACGGGCAAGGCGTAAACTATTTCCGGCGGTTGCTTAAGGCGTACGAAGGGGGCAGATTCATCTGTCCCCTTTTTTGTTTCTCCCATTGTGGCGAGGAATGCTTTGATCAAGCCGCATTCCAATGTGATAAGTTTGAGTTGGAATGAGGAACGCTGTTCTTCTTGTTATCGCAATCCCTGTTGGCTACTTCTTGATGGCAACGCAGTTCTCCGGAACCAAATCGTGCCCTAAATGGCTTCGGGAGTTTCTGAATCGTCATAGTCGTTGAGCCGCCTCCAGCACCGTCCTTCTGTGTGATTGTGCCATAGTGAAAACATCTTGACGGGTCCCGTTCTGGTCGCCGGCGGCGCGGGCTACATTGGTAGTCACACTTGTAAATTGCTCGCGAAGGCGGGGCGCGAGCCTGTCGTTCTCGACAATCTCAGTACCGGGCATCGCTGGGCAGCCAAGTTCGGTCCGTTTTATGAAGGCGATATCGAAGACGGCGAGCTGGTGCAGAAGATTGTTCGCCAGCACGGCATCACGGACGTAATCGATTTCGCCGCGAAAGCTTATGTTGGTGAATCGTACACCGATCCCGGTAAGTACTTTCGCGAGAACGTCGGCAAGACAATTCACTTTCTGGACGCCCTGATCGCGTCCGGTGCGAAGAACATTGTGTTCTCTTCCACCTGCGCCGTGTATGGGGATCCCGAGACCATCCCGATCACCGAATCGGAAAAGAAAAAGCCCGTCAACCCATACGGAGAGACTAAGCTTTTTGTCGAACGCATGCTGCATTGGCACGGGATCGCGCATGGCCTGAAGTGGGTTGCGCCCCGGTATTTCAATGCCGCTGGCGCCGATCCTGAAGGCGAGCTGGGGGAACTGCACGAGCCGGAAACGCATCTGATTCCCGCCGCGTTCGAGGCGGTTCAGGGAAAAAGACCGCAGCTCGAAGTTTACGGCACAGATTATCCCACTCCGGACGGAACCGCTGTCCGCGATTATATTCACGTGTTCGATCTCGGCCGCGCCCATATTCTCGCGCTGGATTACTTGCGCCAGGGCGGGGACTCGATATCGGTCAATCTGGGTACCGGCGTCGGCCAATCTGTCTTGGACGTGGTGCGCGCGGTCGCTTCGGCTAGTGGTCATGACGTCCCGCACGTGCTTCGACCGCGGCGCGCGGGCGATCCGCCGGAACTGGTAGCCGATCCTTCGCTAGCTAGGAAGGTGCTGGGCTGGACCGCCGAATACCGGGACATCAAACGGATCGTCGAGACTGCTTGGGCCTGGCACCAGCGTCACGTAACTACTTAATCCTACCGCGGGGTTGTGATATAGTGGCTCGACTCACTTCCCAAGTCGGAGGCAATGCATGAAACAGCCCGCACTCGGAATTGTCGCCACCGTCCTGATCGTGGCGGTCTCTCTGGGCGTCATTTCCCTGTTCGATTTTCCGACGTTCGGCAGCTGGGTGATCTTCGTTATGGCGGCCATAATTCCGATGGAAATCGTCATCGGCGTAACGTGGGGTGCCAATCCTGGTTTCGTCAGCTCTCACTCCCAGCCTTTGAAGGGAATTCTGCTGGTGCTGGTGAATATCGCGGTAGGTGTGGTCGTGGGTGGTATCTGCCATGTGGTCGTGGGGGGCGGCATTGCTCCGCCTACTCCGATTTTGGTCTTGTTCGGCATCGTTTCCGTCGTGGTCATGTTCTGGATGGCCATCATGTTTGGAGGATGGCCGTTCACCAGTTTGATCAAGAGCCCGGTGGGAGCCGGCTTGGCGATGCTGGCGGCGGTCTATATCATTAACTACCTGCTATTCCGCTTGTTTTTCGATTTCAGCTTTATGGCTGGAGCTCCGTGGTATCGCGCCAATCTCGATCCGCATGGAATGTTCAACGGCGTCAATGCGCAGGTGTTCTACGTAACTGCGCTCACTTTCCTGTTTGTAATGCTGCACTTCGATCTGTGGCCGTTTACATTGGCGCCGGCCGTGATGAAGCAGCCTGTACTCGGTATCGTATGGACGCTGCTGGCGCTGGTGCTGGGCGCTGTTGCGTACTACATCGGTGTTAACGCGATGGGCATGGATCCGATGATATTCCTCATATCGGGGCCGATCCCGTTCATCTTTGGAACCATCGTGGTTCTGAATATGCTGCACAACTCGCTATTCGCCAGGTTCACCCAGCCCGTGAAGGGTGTCTTGAACTGCGTGGTAGCCTTGGTCATCGGAGTCCTGCTGGCGAAAATGTATGGGGCGCTCGCGTCCACGGTGACCGGCGTACTTAAGCCGGGCCCGCCCACCAACGATTTCGAGATCTGGTTGGCGACGGCGCTGCTTGGTATAACCTTCCCGTTCCTGATCTTCTTCGCCGAATTCTTTAAGATGTGGCCGCTCAGGAAGAGCAAACCGGAATAGACTAGTTGGAGACGAGGTAATCAATACATATGCTGCGCGCGATTGACGAAAACACCATTACCGACGCCGCTATTGAGCAGATGGCGGCAACGCCGAATCCGCGGCTGAAGCAGATCATGGAGCCGTTAGTGAGGCATCTGCACGCCTGGGCACGCGAAGCGGATCTTACTCCCGAAGAATGGCTCGAGGGGATCAAGTTCCTGACTGCCGTGGGACAAAAGTGCACCGCGTTCCGGCAGGAGTTCATTTTACTTTCCGATACGCTGGGCATGAGTTCCTTGATCAACTCCCTTCACGATAAACGCGCAGCGGAGGCCGGCACCAAGAGCAGTCTGGTTGGTCCTTTCTATCGCCAGGATTCTCCGCCGATGAAGCTAGGCGATACCATCGTTACCAAGCCGACCAACGGGCTCGAAGTCGTGCTTTACGGACGCGTGACTGACAGGGCAGGGAAGGGCGTTCCGAATGCTTCGATCGAGGTGTGGCAGCCGGATGAAACCGGCAACTACGATTTGCAGAAACACGATCCATCTGAGATGGACTTACGCGGCCATTTCCATACCGATAGCGATGGACGTTACTACCTGCGTACAGTAGCGCCCCTCGGATACATGATCCCTATGGATGGACCGGTGGGCGACATGATTCGTGCGCAGAAGCGCCATGGCTATCGTCCCGCGCACATTCACTTTATTGTCGGCGCACCGGGCTATCGCGAGGTGGTAACGGCGCTCTATCTCGCGGGCGATCCGCACGTCGATTCCGATACCGTGTTTGGCGTGACAGAATCGCTGGTGACGAAGGTCAATGAGAAAGATCCTGGCTCGCCCATTCCTGCTCTGCCCAGCATCAAATTCGACTTCCAGCTCGCCGCGGCAACGGCCAAGGATATGACCGGACGCGTCGGCGCGGATCCATCGCAGATCGTTAAGGTGGGAGCGTAGCGGTACAATAGCGTTTCGTGAAGTTTGAGGCTCTCTACTACCAAGACCGCCTGAAGATCGTCAATCCAGAAGGCGACGTCGCCATTACAACGCTCTGGTCGAAAGTAGAATCTGCTTATCAGATTTTGGAAGAAGCGGGGGTGGACTTGGCGCCCGCAACCTCGCGCATCGGACCCATTGCCAACTTGTACGGAAATGGTCTTCCGCAGATGTTGCGGAACCTGTTGTGGAACCCGCAGATCCGTTACATCGTGATCGTCGGCAAGAACCTTTCCGGGTCGCGCGAGTGGATCTTGAACTTCTTCGAGCATGGTCTGGAAGAAGTGGAATTTCTGGGCGCGAAGGCGTTTCGCATTCGCAATACGACACGCACGATCGATGGTTGCGTACAGCCGCAGAATTTCTTGAATGCTCCTAACTTTACCGTGCTCGGAGACGTCGGTGACGCGGCTACCAAAGCGGGATTGAAGTCTTTTTTCGATGGCCTACCTCCGGCGGAGTCTTGCGATCTCGCGCGCGTTGAACCCCCGCCTATCCCAGAACCTGCGGTGACACGATTTCCAACTGAGCCGCGCAGCCACACTATCGTACGCGACACACCAATGGAGGCGTGGTCGGAGATCATCTTCCGTTTGTTCCGCTTCGGCCATCGCAACATGGTGGCGAAGAAGAGCGGGCCCGAAGGCCGCGTCGAGCTGCAAAACATCAAGGCTATTATCGAGAACCCGTGCGAAGAGCCGGATGAAATTCTCCAGCAGTATGGGTTCAGTCTCGCGAAGTTCCAGGGCTATCAGCAGCGCATCCTGGATCCGGAGAAGCCGCCGGATCTTGGCTATACGTATGGCAATCGACTGCGCGCGTATTTTCGACGTCCTGATGGGACATTGATCGATTCCCTGGAAATCGCCGCGCGGAGGCTCAGAGAAAAACCCGAATCGAGGCACGCCTACATCGCGCTGTGGGACAATACCCGAGACTTGCCCGAGGGCACCGACACTCCCTGCTTCGTGTCTGCGTTTTTCCGGAAATTCGATGGTAAGCTTACGCTGACCGCTACCTTTCGATCTCATAACGCGATGGAGGCGTGGCCGGAGAATGTCTACGGTTTAATCGCGATTCAGCGATTTGTCGCGGAGAAGGCAGGCATGGATCCCGGCCCAATCACCGTGTTCAGCCACTCCATCAGCATCGACGTTTCCTCGCTTGAAAAAGCCCGGAAGATTGCCACCAGCAAGGAATCCGACGAGGTGTACGATCCGGCCACGGGCAAGCATGGACCGCGCATGGACTCAAACGGCGCCTTCACGACTACGTTTGACGCGGCCACGTGGGAACTGGTGGTCGAACATTCTTACAACGGAATGAAGCTCGATGAATATCGCGGCAAAAGTGCGGAAGAAATCGAGCGGCAACTGGGACGGGATGTGGCGCTGTCGGAGATCTCGCACGCTCTGTACTTGGGGCGGGAAATCGCGCGCAAAGAGTTCGAGATGAAAGCCGCACGTTCCAAAGAAGGTCCACGCGCAAAATCAGAATGATTGTCTTCTTCGATATCGGCTCAACCCTGATCGATGGACCGCCGTTCGGTCCGGCCCGCCGGCTTTCGGAGATGCTGGGGCTTGGCAAGGAAGCCGTGAAAGAACTAGAACGCATCTTATTCCGTTCGCCCGCGAGCGATCCCCAGCAACTCGCGAATACCGTCGTAAATCGGTTGCGCGTCGATCGCAACAAGGCCTTGGAGGCTTGCACCGCGCTATGGAATGCCCAACTTCAGGAAGCTTACGTGCTGCCCGGCGCGCGCGAGCTGATCGAGAAACTCAAATCCGCGGGAATTCCCAGAGCGTATCTTTCGAACATCTGGCCCCCGTTTTACGAACACTTCCAGCAGGAGTTCACGGAAGAGGCTGAGAATCAGCCGCAGTTTCTCTCCTTCCAGACGGGGCTACTGAAGCCCGATCCCGCATTCTTCCAACTGGCCCTGCGCGCGGTGGAAGCTCGCGCGGAAGACGCGGTCATGGTGGGCGACACTTACAAGAACGATATCCGCCCGGCGATCGAGCTGGGCATGCGCACCGTGTGGGTCCTGCATCGCCTCGAAAAAGAGAAGGCCGATTTGATCGACGTGATGAACGGCGACGCCCCGCCGCCCGACCTAACGCTCGCATCGATCGCCGACCTGGAACCGTCCAAACTACTAAGTCATGCAAATTATTAAGTACGACCTTCTGACCGAAGCCGACCTGTTGAGCCGCCTGAAATGCACTCGGTTGCGCGGGTTCGACCGCGCCGAAGTCTACCGCGATGCGACGCTCGAAATCCTGGAAGCAAATCCTTCGACGCTCACACCGGCACAGCGCTACGTGCTGCAAGAAGGCGTGCAGGCGATCCTCGAAGTGGCGGACGCGTTCGAGCTTCTAGGTGTCGATATTTTCGGTTTAAGAGGCGCGCTGCTTTTCTGGCCCGAAGGAAGCGATCCCGAAAGCGATGCGCCCATCCCGTTTCTCCCGCCGGTAATTGAGGAATCGATAGAGCGCGACGGCACGAAGGTCCTGCTGATCAACGATGGCATTCATCGCGTGTATGCCGCCCGCAAACGCGGCAAAAAGATCAACGTGGTGCTGGCCCGTAATGTCCCGCCGGAATATCCGTATTACGCGTATGCGCTGCCGCAAGGTTGGGCTCAGGTGGACGAACTACAGGAACTGCAGGAAGGCTACCAGAAGAAGGAATATCGCAATCCGGAGAATTACAAGGCGCTGTTCCGCGACTTCAACGAAATCTTTGAAGGCGTACAAAAACAGCGCCCGCGAAGTAATCCCGCCCACTTAAAGGCGTGAAACAGAGTTTATTGCTGCTTGCCGCCGTCTTCGGCCGATCCGCTGAAGACTCTCTTGCCGCTAGGCAGTGTGACGTTCCGGGCATTGCCTACATAAGCGCCCTCGGCGTTCACAGGATCTTTGGCGCGGATGCCCTCAACGGTGACCATATCACCTTCTTTCAGGGCTTCCTTGGTCCATCCGTTCCTTCGGAGCGAGTTCGGAGGACCACCTTCGAACTGCCACTTGGTGATCTTGCCACTTTCATCCTTCACGCTCAGATATACCCAGATGTGAGGATTCATCCAATCCAGTTTGGTGACGGTTCCGGTCACTGTCACCGGTTTGGTCGTGTCAAATTCGGCCGCGATCGAATGGTGCGCCATCATCGGCACGGCAGCGGCAACCAACAGAGTCGCGGCAATCAGAACGCCTGTCTTCGCTTTCATAATAAAAAATACCTCCAAGACTTCGAACTAGAGTACTATCAATAGCTTGACCGTGTCAACGGGTCATTTCCCCGCAACCTTAGGCGGGAAGGCCTTGGCCAGATAATCGACGATCTGGTCTCTTTCCTGTTGTGTAATGTCCGGATCTTCCTGCAGCATTTCCAACACTTTATCTTGCCACTCAGCCTTGGTGGCGCGTTTCGCAACCACGCGCTCTAACGTATGACAGGCCGTACAGACAGCTTCCACCAACTCTTTCCCGGGCCCCTCAGGTAGAGCCGGAGGGGGCGATTGACCCACGCCCGTGGCGGCGAGAATGACCACTGCCAGCGATTTCAGGCCCACAGTTTCTGGATCAGGTTCCCACCGGTGACCGTCGGCCGTTCCGCGCGCCCGTTATGCATATAAGTGGTCTTCAGATGATCGAGACCCAATAGATAGAGGATTGAAGCATGGATATCCCACACGTGATGCGGTTCGTCCACCGCGCGCAGACCGATTTCGTCAGTGGTACCGATGGTTTGGCCGCCCTTGACGCCGCCGCCCGCCATCCACATAGTGAAGCCCCAGGGATTGTGGTCGCGGCCGTACTTTTCGGGAGTCTGGCCGGCCGAGACTTGCGCGAACGGCGTGCGCCCAAATTCGCCGCCCCAAACGACCAGCGTGTCTTCCAACATGCCGCGAGCTTTCAGATCCGCCAACAAGCCAGCTACCGGTTTGTCCGAAGCCTTACACCACTTGGTGTGATTGTTGTTGACGTCCTGGTGCGCGTCCCAGCCTGAGCCAGATCCACTATAAACTTCGACAAATCGTACCCCGCGCTCGACCAGTCTTCTGGCCATGAGGCAATTGGCGCCGTAAACCGCGGTCTCTTTCTCATCCATGCCGTACAGTGCTTTTGTAGCGTCGCTTTCTTTGCTAAGGTCGACCGCTTCGGGAGCGGACGATTGCATCTGATACGCCAGCTCATACGAGCGCGTGCGCGCGTCGAGCTCGGTATCTTCCTGCTTGTTGCGCCCGTAGAGTTCGTTCAGCTTCTGCAACAGGTCGATCTTGCTGCGCTGCTGTTCGTCGGTGGTTCCCGCGGGCGGCTTCAGGTTGAGGATAGGCGTATCGCCTTGTCGGAAAAGCGTGCCTTGATACGTCGCCGGCAGGAAGCCCGAGCCGTAGTTCTGCACCGAGCCCAGGATTTCTTTATCGTCCTGCATGACTACGAACGTCGGCAGATTCCGCTGCGCGCTGCCCAGGCCGTAGGTCAGCCACGCTCCTAGCGAGGGACGACCCGCCAGGATCGAGCCAGTGTTCATCTGGCACACACCGCCGACGTGATTCACGGCGTCAGATTGGCATGATCGGATGACCGCGATATCGTCGACGTGTTCGGCAATGTGTGGGAGCCAGTCTGAAACCCAGAGGCCGCTCTGCCCGTATTGCTTAAACGGCCGCCGCGAGGGAAAGAGTCCATCGCTGGGCTTGGCCCCTTGAGCGGTTAGAAGTGTTTCCGGATGAAATGACGGAGGCACTGGCTGTAACGCAAGTTTTTCAAGCAGCGGCTTAGGATCGAAAAGATCCACCTGGCTCGGCCCGCCTTCCATGAAGCACCAGATCACGTTCTTGGCGCGCGGAGTCACGTGCGGCTTCTTGGGCGCCAGAGGATCGATACCCGCGGCGTAGCCATCCTCGGACAGCATGGCGGCTAGTGCGATTCCGGCGAGTCCGCTACCGGCCTGCGTGAAGAACTCACGCCGGCTGGAGACGTTCCAGTGATGCTTCAGCGTCTTGAGAACTGGATCAGCCATGGCGTCCTCCTAATTTATGTACAGGAACTCGTTCGAATCCAGCAGCATTTGCGATAGGTCGACCAATGCAGCTGCACGCGCCGGATCGATACCGGCGGGCATATTCGCGGGCATTGGCGGCTTGGCTTTCGCATCGGCGGCCAGGCGCTGCGTCATGATCGGAATCTGCTTCGCCAAGAAATCCGCCGCGATCTTTTGCTCTTCAGCGGAGGGCGAACGTCCGTAAGTCAATTTGAATGCCCGGTCGATCTGCGCATCCGGCGTCATCCCGCTGTCATTCAACACACGTCCGGCCAGCGATTGCGCCCATTGCAGGATTAGATCGTTATTGAGCAGATCTAGCGACTGCGAGGGCGTCACAGTGTTCTTGCGGAAGTCGCAGCTCTCGAAAGTGTTGGCGGAATCGAACTCCTGCAGCATCGGGTAACGCAGATTGCGCCGCACGAAAATGTACACGCTGCGGCGATTGTTCTGCGTGGGATCCTTCTCGCTCTTCCAGCCGCCCGCGGCAGCAGTGGCCGATAGATCGGAGAGGGTTCCTGCCGGGACCGGCGGAAACACACCCGGACCGCCCATTTTGGTATTTAGCAGGCCGCTGGTGAACAGCATGGAATCGCGAATGGCTTCGGCCTCCAGACGGCGCCGCGGCCAGTGCGAGAGGAGCTTATTATCGGGATCATCCTCGGCAGCCTTGGGTTGCAGGTCGGCCGATTGCTGATAAGTGTTCGACAGCAGAATCTGGCGCTGGATTTTCTTGATGCTCCAGCCATTCTCGACGAACGTTGCACTTAGATAGTCCAGAAGTTCTGGATGTGACGGGCGCGAGCCCATGCGGCCGAAGTCACCAGGCGTCGCGACAATGCCCTTGCCAAAGTTGTAGTGCCAGATGCGATTCACCATCACCCGCGCGACCAGCGGATTCTTGGGATCGGTGAGCCATGCGGCCAGAGCCGTGCGCCGGCCGGTGGAGTTCGCAAGCGGGGTCGCCTTTGCATCCGTGGGATCCAGGATCGAGAGGAAACCCGGCTGAACTTCGTCGCCCTTCAAAGCGAAGTTGCCGCCGCGCAACACATAGGTCGCCGGCGCTTTCGGGCCAATGTCGATCATGAACTGGCCTTGCGGCAGCGGTGCGGGCTTCAGGGAATCGAACGCGGCCAGCTGCTTTTTCAAATCGGCGTAACGCGTGGCGGATTCACCTTTGAGGCTGCGCAGGGTGCGGGCATCCGGCTCTTCGTCAAACGTGACCCGGGGTTCGGCTGTGTGGTACATCATCGTCTGGAACGGATCGCGCTTGGCCGGATCCATCATGATCGCGGCTTTCACCTCTTCTTCGAACGTGTGGGCTCCGCTCTCGAGTTTGGCGGTGCGCAGCGGTTCCAGAATCTTGTTCATCTCGCTGCGGATGTCTTTGGTCTTTTCTTCCCACGCGGCTTTCTGCGCATCATACTTCTGGCGCTCGGTGGGATCCTTTAACGGCAGCGGACCATCGCCAAAGCTGGTGTTGGCGAAGAACGCCTGCAGGCGATAGTAGTCCTTCTGCAGAATCGGATCGAACTTATGATTGTGGCAGCGGGCACAGCCGAACGTGAGGCCCAGGAACGCCTCGCCGGTCGCGGTGGTCATGTCGTCCAGTGTTTCCTGGCGGCGGGTGAATAGAGCCGCGGCATTGGTCTCATCGATCCAATGGCGATTGAAACCCATAGCGATCAGCGCATCGGGATCGCCCGGATACAACTCATCGCCCGCGATCTGCTCCTTGATGAACCGGTCGTAGGGTTTATCGGTATTGAAAGCATCGATCACATAATCGCGATAGCGCCAGATGTTGGGACGTGTTTCGTCAGCCTTGAAGCCGTTGCTGTCGGCGTAGCGCGCGACGTCCAGCCAGTGGCGCGCCCAGCGCTCGCCATAGGCCGGCGACGCGAGCAGACGGTCTACCACTTTCTCCCAGGCATTGGGCGACTTGTCGCTCAAGAACTGTTGGATTTCTTCCTGCGTAGGCGGCAGCCCGGTCATGTCGATGGTCGCGCGCCGCAGCAGCGTCAGCCGGTCGGCGGGCGGGTTGGGCTGGAGGCCGGCCTCTTCCAGTTTTGCCAGCACGAACGAATCGATGGGAGTCTTGACCCATTGCTGGTCCTTGACGGCGGGAACCAGCGATTTCTTCACCTGCTGGAACGCCCAGAAGCTGCGCTGGGAGGGCGTGAAGGTATCGGTTTCGGCAGTGTAGACGATGCCTGCCGTGAGGGCTAATCCAACAAGCGCGGTCGTGACCCGGTGTGTCACGAGACGTGTCACGGGACGCATTGCGTGGCGCATGAGGCCTCCTGATTTACCGGCCAGAAGTATATCACTTCGGCACCTGCAAGTATATGAGGGTCTGGCGTTTGGGAGATTTCTTACGATGCCGTCAACACGCCTTTATCGATGCCGCCCGGAGCCTTTGGATCGACCACCGGCAGCAACAGTTCGAAGGAGAACGTGGAACCTTGTCCGGGGATACTTTTCACGCCCAGATCGCCCCCCATCAGCGTCACTAATTCCTTGCTGATCGCGAGCCCCAGACCGGTACCACCGAATCGACGGGTAATCGACGCGTCGGCCTGCGTGAACTTCTGAAACAGCTGCTGCTGTACTTCCTCGGAGATGCCGATGCCGGTATCTTCCACCTCAAACCGGATACGAGCTTTCCCGGCGCCCGATTCAGGACAATGTACCGCTAGCGTGACTTTACCCTGCGATGTGAACTTCACCGCGTTGCCCGCCAGATTGAGCAGCACCTGCCGAAGCCGGCCCTCATCGCCCACCAGAATCCTGGGATTCAGGGGCGACCAGCGGAGCGCCAGCTCAATGCCCTTTTCCGCCGCCTGCGGCTTTAACAGATCGATCACATTGGTCGCGATGGTTCCAAGGTCGAAGGGACGCGACTCAATCCCCATCCGCCCCGCTTCGAGTTTAGAGAAATCCAGAACGTCATTGAGGACACGTAATAGAGACTCGGCCGAACTATGGGCCGTGTCGGCGAACTCGCGCTGCTCCTCGTCCAAATCGCCGTCCATAAGCAGACTGATCATCCCCAGGACCCCGTTCATGGGCGTCCGGATTTCGTGGCTCATGTTCGCCAGGAATTCAGACTTGGACCGGTTGGCGGCATCGGCGGCGTGCAGGGCCTTGGCCAAGTCCCGCGTGCGCTCCTCCGCCAACGCCGAGGCGCGTTGTCCCGTGGATTGCAGGTTCACCACTAATCCCGCCAGGAGCAGGGACAACAGCGCGGTACATCCTGCGGCCCATGCCGATGGGGTTTTGCTCAGGTAGGGGAACTTCGGTGTGCGTGTCCAGCCGAGCTTCCAGGTACTTCCCGCCAGCTCCAACGTCGTGGTGCGCTCAAATTTCGGATCGCCTCCAGCGGTATTGTCTGATGCGAACATCAGTTGGCCTGGCGTCGTGCCATTGTCATAGACCCGCAATTTGGCAAGATCCTGGACCTGATCCAGGGCGGATCGGAAGAACGCCTCGCCAGTGAACGCCAACGCGGTCCACCCGATAAATTCGCCGCGGTGTTCGGCAGCCGAGGGGTCCTCAAGGTAAACCGGCACGAACAGCATGAGACCGTTCATCGGATTCCGCCGCGCACGGAAGGCGATAGCTCTAGTCAAGCTGGCCATGCCCGTGTCGCGCGCCCGTTCCGCCGCGCCCCGGCGAAGAGGTTCCGTGGCGACGTCCACTCCCAGAATCATGGCGGCGAAGCGGGGCGGCTCGGCGTACGTTGTGATAAAGTGCTGCCCGTTCGGAGCCTGAGATTGCGGTGCGCCAAGCATGGGCCGTACCTGAAAATTGGGTGCGCCCTGACGGCGGCGCTGAGCGATAAAGCTCTCCAGTTGCCCTTCCGGGACCCAGCGGATGAATTCGACGGCAGTTACTCCGGGATAGCGAGTGAGCAATCCCAGGCGATCTACATAGCTATGCCAATTCTGTGGATCGGGACCACCCGAGGCGGCGATGAAACCGGCCGCGCCGCGCAGCACGTCCTCGTAGTTCGCCAGGCGGCCATGCATCTGGCTTTCTACCGCGCTCACCACTTTGTCGAAACGAGCCTCGTCGTACTCCACTCGGTCCCGATCGAGTGAGGAGTACAGCAATCCGCTCAACATCCATCCCGCCACTAGGACCGTACCGGGCAGCAAAAGGCTGCCCGAGGACCGGAACGCACCCACGGCCAAGCCGGTCAGCGATACCGCGGCCAGAAACAAATTCAGGTTCTGAAGGTTTTCATGGACCGTGCCGCCCGCAAATACTCCCACGCCGATGTGCGTGGCCCAAACCGCTGCGGAGGCGATCGCCAGCGCGGTTAGGCGTGCGGCTGGAGGCCCTACCCACGCGGCTGAAAACAAGATCAAAAGGAACACGGAGAAGAGAAAGGAAGACGCGCCGGGGAGGAAGAAAACGAGGTAGCATACGGCTGCTACCGCGCCGCTGAGCAGGATGATCTTGAGAAGCCCTTCGCGATCGCAGAAGGGAACGCGGCCGGCGACGCATTTGCCAATCGCCAACAAAACGGGCGTCAGGATGAGGATGCCAAGCGCATCTCCTATGAACCAGCGGCTGGAAACCAGCTGCCATTGACTGGCCGGGAAAGTGCCACCCAGAATCAGGATGATGGTGCCCACAACCGTCGACGCCAACGGGGAGAGGACTGCGGTTCCTGTAATGGCTGCGACTTCTTCGAAATGTCCCAGGGCTTTCCTTTTGGCAATCGTATGGAACAGCCACACCCCGATTAGCGGACGCAAGGAATTCGCGAAGGCCATTCCCACTGCCGGTGCCCACGCGACGGCTCTCCCCGAGATAGTCGTGAAGTACGCCGCGAACAGAACAGGCCAGAAGCGAGGTCCGAACACCAGCAGCGCTACCAGATCGAGTCCTGCGGCAGGCCACACAGGTGTCAGGGTAGCGCCGGAAAGCAAGGACCAGCCCAGCTGGGATAAGGCGAAATGCACGAAAAACAACGGAACCGCGACGGTGGCGTAGGGCAGGTTTCGAATGGCGGATCCGCTAAAGAGTCCGCCTTCGTCATCCAGGACGAGACGGACCAACGGGTTTCGCTCGCGGGCTGTTGAAGATTCGCTCTGAGGCGACGTGGCCATTATTCAAACCTGCAATGGTCATAAATCGGCCGTCGACTGCACGCAAACAATGAGTTATTGTGCTTACATACCTTTTTTGTTCGGTACCAAAGCTAAGAGCTTCGCCCTATGTCCTGCCTACGCCATCGGGGGCGGCTGTGGCGGCGGTTGCTGAGGCGGCCGATTTGGAGCGGGCTGCGGATGTCCCGCGCGGATGACGTTCATCGCCGCCCCAATCATGCTGGCGACGTCGGTCAAATTAGCCGGAACAATCAGGGTGTTTCCCTGCTTGGCCAGATTGCCGAACTGATTGATGTACTGCTCGGCGACACGGAGCTGCACGGCTTCAAAGCCGCCCGGAGCCAGGATGGCGGCGGCCACTTCGCGGATGCCCGATCCCGTGGCGTTGGCGACCGTCATAATGGCCGACCCCTGTCCTTCGGCCTCGTTGATCTGCTGTTGCTTGCGAGCTTCGGAAGCCTTGATCACCTGCTGTTTTTCGCCTTCCGCCTTGTTGATGGCGGCGTCGCGGACGCCTTCCGAGGTCAGAACGATGGCGCGCTTTTCGCGTTCCGCGCGCATCTGTTTCTCCATCGCGGCCAAAATGTCTTGCGGCGGAGTGATGTTCTTGATTTCGTAGCGGAGAACCTTGACGCCCCAGGCTTCCGAAGCCTTATCGACCTCGTTTACAACTTGTGTGTTAATGGTGGCGCGCTCCTCGAAAGTCTTATCCAGATCGATCTTGCCGATTTCGCTGCGTAATGTCGTCTGGCATAGCTGGACAATCGCGAAACGGTAATCTGTGATTCCATAGGACGCCCGTTCCGGATTCAGCACCTTCAGATAAAGGACTCCGTCCACGCCCACCTGAACGTTGTCGCGCGTGATGCAGACCTGCTCGGGGATATCGTAGGTCTGCTCCTTGAGGGAGTGCCGGTAGCGGATCACATCGACGAACGGAGTTAGTACGTGGAATCCTGCGCCTAGCGTTCCGCTGTAGGTTCCCAGGCGCTCCACAACGAAGGCGTTCTGTTGAGGAACCACCACGGCCGTCTTTACCAGGACGATGATGATTAATAAAGCCAGAAACGCGACGACAAGAATCAGAGGATCCATCAATTCTCCCTTAGGTGCCTTTTATGTACAGCGTCAGCCCTTCCACTCGTTCGACTTTGGGACGCCCGGCACGCTGGATCACTTGCGGCCCGGCATTGCAGGCCGTCCAGGAGGCTCCCCGCAGTTCCACTTTGCCGATCGCTCCCGGGGCAATGTCCTCCAGGGCAAGCGCGGTTTCGCCGATCAGCGAATCCACTTTATATCCGTGTTTCCCGCTCAATTTGAATTTTTCCATCAGGGGCTTGCGGAAAAACGCCAGTGAAATAGCCGAGAAAAATGAAAACAGCAGCCACGGCGCCCAGCCCGGCAAATCGGGAGCGATCCAGAACACCACCCCCGTCACCAGTCCGGAGATGCCCAGGAACATAAAGAAAAAGGTGCCGGGCGTGATCATTTCGCATCCCAGCAGCACCAGCCCGACGATCATCCACATCCACCAGGTAAGCACGGAGCTATTGTGTCATAACCTATGGCAGCGTATACAATATTGAGGACTATGCAAGATTGGGGATTCGCACAAGCTCATCCGGCTGAGCAATTGGCACGGATTCATCATTTTTCGATGTGCAAGATCGATGAAGGCCGCGAGATCGAGATGACCATTACGGTCAAGGAATTTTTCACGCCCAAAGATCCTGCCCTCGTGTTTTTCGCACAGGCGGATAAGCAGACCAATCAGAAGGTCGCGGCGTACACTCCCTGCGGCTGGGGCCGGACCATGCTCGAAGCCTTGGAAGAATGCGTCCGGGCGGTCAACCGATTCCCGTATCAGGGATAGCGATACTGAGTCAGTTGACATGGTAGCGAGGATGCCTACACAACGGCGTTTCTCAGGAGTAAACCTCATCTATACCCACGCCGAACCACCTTCTTCTGGACCACGCTGGGCTCTCAGCGTCCGACCCAATCAGCAGGCGCAGTCCTTATCCAGCATCGGCTGGAGCCGAAGCATGATGGAGCGCTGTAGCAGCACCGGGTAGAGATGAACGACTACACCCGGCAACAGCATCCACAGTGCGGCGCTCCACGGGTGCCTGCTGAAAAGCGCCAGGACGGCCAATAATACGTGGATGGCAAAGCACGTTCCGTGGGCGCTGACATTGCCTCGGATACCCTGTTCCAGGCAGAGCAGGCCAGCCCTTTTGCCCGAGAATCCCCGCATAGGTTTGGTCACAAGACGATTCCATCCAGAGACATTAAGCAGCCAACCGAAAATTCCGACGCCGAGGATGCGATGGAGCACGCGCTCCCCCGTAGGCACGCGGAACCATTCGCGAGGCACACGTCGCATAACGGGGGCGGCCACTGCGGGCCCGAGGCTGAAGGTTACCCCGACTACCCCCACCGCATACCACGGATTGCTCGGCCCGAGCACGAACCAAAACACAGACAGATACACGGCAAAGAATAGCAATATGAGCCGGTACCAGACCTCTGAAAGACGACGTCCATGGGATTTGGTTTCGGTGACGGTTCAGCGCTCAAAAGAGTTCCTCTTACCGAACTTATAGTTAGGCTGGGCGTGATTAGACTGGACAACAGTGGATCCTGGTCGACTGCTAGCCTGTCAACCAAACCTATACGGTATAACGCACAACTTGTTCCCCAAGGCGCAAAAGCCGTAGTATCCTGAGGCAAATGCCCAAAGCTGCCGCAACTACACGCGAGACACTGATCAAAGCGCTGAATGAGGATCTTTCGCGCGAGTATCAGGCGATCATCTCCTACGTCAACTATTCGCAGGTGCTCAAGGGCGCCGCTTACATGAACATCGCGGCCGAACTCGAGATTCATGCGAAACAAGAGTTGGACCACGCTCTTCAGGTCGCGAATCACGTGGATTACCTGGGCGGGATGCCTTCCGTCACCCCCATGCCTGTCAAGACTTCGGAGAAGGCGGAAGACATGCTCAAGTTCGATCTGGCGAACGAGAAAGAAACGATCCGCAACTATCGCCGGCGGGTGAAACAGGCCGATGAGCTGAACGAGTTTGCCATCGCGGAAAGTTTGCGCGGCATTCTCGTACAGGAACAGGATCACCTGATTGCGTTAGCGACTGCCCTGGGCATCGATGCCCCTGATCCTGGAATCGCCGAAGAGTAAACCGCTTTGAATCGCCGATAGCCTGCCCACACAACGGTAGAATCAAGTTGACGGGATGGCGTCCACCATAGAGTGGGGCGGCACGTTGCGCGCCCTGCGATCTCGCAATTACCGGTTGTTCTTCGCGGGCCAGAGTGTTTCTCTCATCGGCACGTGGATGACCCGTCTGGCCATGAGTTGGCTCGTCTACCAACTCACCGATTCCGCCTTTCTGCTGGGACTCACCACCTTCGTCGGACAGATACCAGCCTTTTTCGTGGCGCCCATCGCCGGCGTGTGGCTTGACCGCTGGAATCGCCATCGCGTACTGGTAATCACGCAGGTTCTGGCGATGATCCAGTCGCTGGCTCTCGCGGCCCTCGCGTTCACCCATTACATCAATCTGTCGTGGGTTATCGGACTGGCGCTGTTCCAGGGACTGATCAATGCCTTCGACATGCCCGCGCGGCAGGCGTTCGTGGTCGAGATGATTGAAGATCGGGGCGACCTCGGGAACGCCATTGCCCTGAATTCCTCCATGGTGAACGGCGCGAAACTGGTGGGTCCCGCCATCGCTGGGGTGCTGGTCGCGGCTGCCGGTGTCGGCGTCTGCTTTCTGCTCGATGGGATCAGCTACATCGCCGTGATCTATTCGCTCGCGGCTATGAGGGTCGCGCCGGCACAGCCACGAGTGGCCCAGAAAAGCGCCCTGCAGGAGCTGTCGGAAGGATGGAAATATGTGGTGGAATCGCCCGCCATCCGCTCGATCCTGCTGTTGCTCGCGCTGGTGAGCGTCATCGGAATGCCCTACACCGTCCTGATGCCTTTGATCGCTGCCGATGTTCTTCACGGGGGAGCCCACACGCTGGGATTCCTGATGGCGATGTCGGGCGTTGGCGCGCTAGCCAGCGCCATCGGGCTGGCGATGCGAAGAACCGTGCTGGGCCTGGGGAAGCGAATCGCCATCAGCGCCGCGCTCTTCGGAGGCGGCCTGGTCTTGCTGGGTCTTTCACGATCCCTGACGGTTTCACTTCTTCTGATGGCCCTCACGGGCTTCGGTATGATGCAGCAAATGGCCGGCAGTAACACGATTCTGCAAACCATCGCGGCCGACGATAAGCGCGGACGCGTGATGTCCTTTTATACGCTGGCGATTCTGGGAATGAATCCCATAGGGAGTCTTCTCGCCGGATCGGTGGCAGCGAAGCTCGGCGTGCCGGCGACCATGGTTGGGGCAGGTGGGATCTGCCTGGCCGCGTCCGTATGGTTCTACTGGAAGCTTCCCGAGATTCGCCGGGTGATCCGGCCGATCTATCGGGAGCTCGGAATACTACCCGAGATCGCGGAAGGAATCGAAAGCGCCACGATATTGCAGACGCCGCCCGAGAATTGAGCTATGCCGTTCCTTCGAGCGGCGCCCGCCATTTGAAGAGAAAGAAGTGGCGCCCGCACAGGGAACAGCGGTACGGCGAGAGCAGCCATGACAGGGCCCTCTCAATGGCGTTTCGGACCCCTACGCCCCGAAACTCGACCGATCTGCAATTCGGGCAATGCGCGGAAGCCATAATTCTTTTACTCGATTCTTCAGTCTGAAGCGGTTTTCGCCGAGGAGCCTGTTCCCGTAACCGCTCGATTTCGGAAAGAGGCCGCGGACCCTTGCGCGCTGGATCCTTGGCCGGGGCCTTGTGTGGCGCGGCTCGCGTCCCGGGCGGCCTTAATCTCTTCCGGGGTTCTCAAGTCGGGCTCGGAAAGCTTTACGTTTTCCTTCGCTCGCGCTACTTGACGTTTATGTCGTTTCAACAGTCTTTTGTTCATGCGTACCTCGCGGTCCATCCGGAACCCGCGCCGCTTGTACCGGCTGGTGGCCGCGCCAAGCCGCTCCCACATTCTCGCTGGGCGTCCGGCGTGGCGGTTTTCTGCGTTGGGCGGCCGCCTCTTTGGCGGAAGCCCGATCCTTCGCGTGCAGGCTCATATCATCTTCGCTGAAAGTCAGCGTGTGCGTCTCTGCACCATTATCGCTCCGCTCCAGAAGATTCCGGCACAATAACGGCAGCTCTTGCATCTGGATGCCGTATCTTCGAACCAGCGCAAGATCGGCCCTCACCACCATCTTCGTCCGCACGCGATCCGTCCCCATGCGCTCGAATGCGAAAACGCGGAACGCCAGGTCTTGAGTGAATCCAGTGAGCATGAACTGCATAGTTGCACTCCTCTTTAAACTATCTTTCCCGATCTTCTGAGTGGCGGGGGCCGTCATGAGTGTTGCGTCGCCAGCCGGTTACAGGAGGGCCCGTATTCGATCACCAGCCGGTCCTGGCGGGCTGCCCGGCGAGCTTGATCGCAAACCTCGAAAACAAACCCTGTGGGCTCATGTTTCTTAAGCGGACTATTGATCTCATGCAAGTGATTCAGCAACGAGCCTTGGATGTTGTCGCTCTCCCCGATATAGATCCACTCGCGTGCGTTGGAAATGCCATAGACACCCGACATAACAGGCGCATATGTCTGGACCGCATCGGCGGTGAAGTTGCGCGGCGTGAACTGGTTAAATGGCATGCGATCCGTTTCTTTTTGACGGAGGGACCTTCTTCACCCGATCTGCTGTCAGGCGCATTCGTTCGATGAGCTTCTTGCCCAGATTCAAATCATCCGGGTTCGACCGGAAGCCGGGCAGCCTCGAATCGATGAACTCTCTGCGGAAAAGCTGATCCGAAGCCAGACTGCTCAAGAGCTCGATTTCATGGGTCGTGAATTTTACGCTGATCTGGACCATCTACAGTACTCTTACGGCCGGAAGTTCGGCTTATTCACAGCGCGGGCTTTATCCAGAGCCAGCCGATCGTCATCGTCCCGCTTTTTTTGCTTGTCCAACTCCCGCCGCGGCGCATCTTCTGCATCCAGCCGTGCAGATTCGACCGCGGCTGCCTCCGCCAGACTTTCCAGCCGTTTCGAATACAGCACCATGGCGAAGCTGGCTCGATCGCCGGTGCGAACAAGATCGTATGAATATTGGGAGTCTTGCCATCGCGCGAGCACGGGTGCCGCTTCGGCGTAATTGGAGTGGTAGGCAATCTCGGCCGTGGGCTTAGTGGCTGTTCCATAAGTAGCGGAGATGGCTTGGATCATGTCATCGACACTCATTCCTTCGACTTTGTAGCGATCGTAGGTGACGATGATTCGAAACAACTCCCCATTGACGAAGCCCAGCAATCCGTCTTTCACCGGATCCGGCTTGGTTGTGCCAGTCTGGACGGGGGAGCGAATCTCCCAGTTCAATTCCTGTATCAAGGCCGGTCGCTGATGAAGGACTCTCGCTTCACTGGATTTCGATCCCACCTGTTTCGATACGGCGGCGAGACTCGTGCCCAGCTTTAATCCACGATAGGTCGACAAATCCGCGGCCGAGAGCATAGATGTTCCCAGCACGCCGCACAAAAGCGCCATGATCCCGCTACGGACGCGGATCATTTCGCGACTCTTTTTGTCGCGATCGACGGCATGAAGAGTTGCGATGATTTCTTCCAGCTGAAAAATGCCCACCCGGCGCACAGCGTGCTAAACACGACGGCGAGAGAGATCGCTCCATAGCCAAACGGACGCGAGAAGAACAATATAGCCGGACTGAACACGAGGGCCACGGCAAGTAACGCGACAGTCGGCGTGTACCCGGTGCCAGTGGATTTTTGGTAGGACTCAAGCATAAGAATCTCCTATTGACATTAACTAGTATAGGTTAATTTAACTTGCCAGTCAATTGCAGCGCTGGCATAATAGCCAGTGATAGTTCACTGTTAGAGGTGAACCAAAGAGGCCCTTGATGGATGTTTCGCTATTGATTCGGCACCGCTTAAACGAACTGGAACTCGACCAGAAGGATCTCGCTGCAGCCGCTCAGGTCACCGAATCCTACATTTCTCAGCTCCTGACCAGAAAGAAAGTGCCTCCCGCGCCAGGACGTACGGACCTCTATGACCGGATGAGCGAGTTCTTGAGATTGCCTGCGGGAGAGCTTTCGAAACTCGCAGACATACAACGGCAGGAGGATCTCAAGAAGCGAGTGACGGAGCCGCCGCAGCCTCTGTTTAAGGAGACTCGCGATCTGGTTCTTCGCAAGTGCGATCCGGAAAAGCGGCGCGAGGTGCGACGCATTTTCGAAAAGGAACCCTTTGGGGAATTTGAGCGGCTGATCACGCAGAAGCTTCTCGACGTGGCTCAGGGGATCGCCAAAGAGGAGTTGCGAAGCGAAGAATGGCTTCGTCTCATGGCCCAACTTAGCGGCCGCACCTATGAGCAGATGCGAGTCGCGATCCTGGACTTCCTCGACACCGACGTCTTTCATGTTTCGCTTGAAAACTGCGTGTCCTTCCTCGATCCGATGATCGACTCTTGGGACATCGACGTAAAGACGTTTGGCATGGAAGTGGTTCTGAACCGCCGCCTGACACCCGGACGTTTGAAACGGTTCGAGTTTACGGAGCGTGAAGCTCAACCGGTTTTTGCTCTGGAACCAGGCTTCGAACAATTCCTGCGCGACAAATCCCTAAGCGGCGACGCAACCGAAGACGAGATTGAGTTCCTGAGAGCGCTGAAGTTCAAAGGAAGACGACCGGCTCCCCTGTACTACTACCGGGAATTGCAGAACTTGAGGGACCCGCTTCACTTCACGCCGGGACGGGCGTGAAGTGAAGCGTTCATTCGAAGGATATCAGCGGGTGGTGCCGTTACCCTGGGCCACGGTTGCCTTGCCTTTATGCGTGTGGGCCGGATAGTGATCGAAAAGCCATTTCTCGATCTTCTCTTTTTGAGTGGCCAGTACGACGCGTTGCCATTTTACGATACCGGTACGCTCACTGTACTCGGCCATGACGTAAGAACCCTCGTTGAGCACCTCGATAAGGCCGTCCGTCTTGGCCCGCTTGAAGTGATAGGAAGAAAGTGTGGGATGGCGATCTTGCATCTGAAACTATGATAGCATATAACCCGAAATTTAGCCTTGCAGCCGAAAATGCCTGAAAATGCTGGACAATGCTATACTAGGTGCGTACCGGAAGTCATACCGCGCCCGTCCGTTGGTTTAAGTTCCTGCCTGGCTCGCTGATTCCCGCTTCTAAACACACTTAATGAACACTTTTTCCGATCTCCCTCTATCGACTGCCCTGCAGACCAATCTGACGCGGAATGGATTCGTCCAGCCCACGCCGGTGCAAGCCAAGGCTATCCCCCAACAACTCGCCGGCCACGACCTCGTGATCACGGCGCAAACCGGCACGGGCAAGACGCTTGCCTTTGTCCTGCCTCTTCTGGAGAAGCTGGCTGCCCAAGGCAGCGTGCCGGGCGTCACTGCTCTTATCCTGACTCCAACCCGTGAGCTGGCCATTCAGATCAGCGAAGCCTTTGCTCTGCTGGCGGCCGGCACGGGCATCCGCGCTGCGGTTGTCGTCGGCGGCTTGAATGAGCAAACGCAATTGAATGCGATTCGCCGGGGCGCGCAGGTGGTCGTCGCCACTCCTGGGCGGCTCGCCGATTTCCTCGAGCGCAACCTCGTAAAGCTGGGTTCGGTTCACACTCTGATCCTGGATGAAGCCGACCGGATGCTCGATATGGGTTTCCTCCCGACCATCAAGAGGATCATGGCGCTGGTGCCCGCTGCGCGTCAGACCATATTTTGTTCTGCGACCATTGAGGCCTCGGTGGCGCCGCTCATAAAGAGCTACTTGAAGAACCCGATCCGAATCGAAGTGGGTTCCACCACCAAGCCAGCCGCGGAAATCGACCTGCACGTGTACGAGGTCGAACAGGATCGCAAGCTTGGCCTGCTTGAAAAAATGCTTCAGGACGAGCGCGGTTCCTTCCTGGTATTTGCCCGAACGAAACACGGGGCGGATCGGCTCGCCAAGAAGCTCGCGCGCAGCGGATCGAAAGCCGCCGCCATTCATGGCGACCGCACGCAATCGCAGCGCAATATGGCCCTGCGCGGGTTCCAGGAAGGCAGCTATCGCGTCCTGGTGGCCACCGATGTCGCCGCTCGCGGAGTTCACGTGGAAGGGATCGCGCATGTGGTCAATTACGATCTCCCGCAGGTTCCCGAGGACTTCATTCACCGCGTGGGCCGCACGGGCCGCGCAGGGCTGCGTGGTACGGCTTCGACCTTCAGCACGCGGAGCGAGCGCGGAGAGATCCGCAAGATCGAGCAGTTGCTGCAACTCCAGTTAACGCGCCGCCCGGTGCCTTCCGGACTGGAACAGGAAGTACGGAGCGCGGGGCAGGGAGCTCCCACTTCGTTTCGAGAGCGCGAACCTCGTGCTCACGCGGTTCGGAGTTTCCCCCCCCGGGCCAAGTTCTCCCGCCGAAAAGGCTGATCGCGTTGGGTGGAAATACAAGTGGGACAATGAACTATGGACAACGCAACATTTGAAACGCAGGATCTTCGAATTCGCATCGAAGACAACGTCGCTCGCATCGACCAGCGTAGCCTGAGTGGCGAGCCCTGGCGCGAGATCGATCACAGCGAGTTGCCCGTTACACCGCAGTGGCGAGACAGTAACATTCGGACGTCGCCGCTCAGAGTGGCTTTGGTGGCCTTCGAGCGCGAGAATCCCGGTAATACGACCCTGCGCACCGCGCTAGGCGCATAGACACCAAACAAAAAGGCGCCGCGGCAGCTTGCCGTCCGACGCCTTTCCCTCTGGACTAAATTCTTACCAGCGATTGTTGCGACGCTGGCCGCCACCGCCGCCAGCCGCGCGATCCGTTTTCGGACGGGCTTCGTTCACGTTCAGCGCCCGGCCGTCGAGGTCCCTGCCATTGAGTTCGTTGATGGCGCGATCCGCTTCGGTGTTATTGCTCATCTCCACGAATCCAAACCCTCTCGCCTGGCCCGTATCCCGGTCCGTAACGATGCTCACGCGATCCACGGCTCCATATGCCTCAAACAGGGATCGAACCGAACTTTCGGTTGCACCGAAACTCAGGTTTCCTACAAAAATATTCTTCATCTTGGTCCTTTAATCGTTGGTTGGTGAATCGGGGCAGGATCGGACAAGGGCGGCGGACCGGACTAATGCGACGATGCCAGAGTTGCTACGACTACTCTAGCACGGGAAAGACCATTACTCCGTTGTCTTCCCCGGCCATCCCATATCATCCGTAAGCCGGTCCCGTGAATCGCGGTAGGCTGCCTCAGCAACCGCGGCGCGCGTTGCCGCTTCGTTTGCGTCGTCACCTGCAGCGGCTGCCTGCAGACGACCTATCTGCAAAGCCCAGTCGTCGAAGGCTTCCTTGTAGTCTTTTCGAAGCTTTTCAGAGTCCGTGTCTTCTTCCGTGGTCTCAGTGGTCACGTTGTCTAGACGTTTCTCGATCCAGTAAAGTTCGCCTGACGGCACATTTCTTTTGTATCCCCTATATGCCGGCATGACCTCTTTGTCTCGTAAGAAGTAAGGGTCTAGTACCGAGGTTCGGTTCGTGCGAGAAATTGGTACCAGGCCGATTTGGTGCCGTTTACCTATTCGCGCAAACTCATCTTCTCCCTATTATTGGTTCGTCAGGGAGATGTTATGGAACCAGCTCAGCTTCAGTTAGCGCTCAACGTCGTTACCATCACCGCAGTGGCTAGCCTGTCGGGCTACTGCTATCTGCTTAAGAAGGAGAACCGCAAGCTAGCGGCTAACAGGGAAGCGTCTAGACCGGAGGCCGTGCTGCCCGCTGAGGCGGCCCTAGATATCGCGGAGCTTGATGTGCGCACCTTAGCTTCCGCCCGACGGGCGCGATGGGTGAAGGGCCTCGCATCGTCGATTTCGCAATAGACTCGGCAGGCCGTTCAGGCTTCGTTTCGATTCGCATCTGCTTCAGGGCTTCTGTCTGATGTTCTAGCTCAACTTCGCCCGGCGCAAACGCGCGGACGCTGGAACATGTAGGCCAGGTTACTTCCAGCTTGTATTCGGGGCTAGTAGGTCGTGAAGCGCCATGCTACTTGGAGCTGGTTGAAATTGCCGGCATTGATCTGATCGGGGGCGAATACTTGGTGCCCTTCAGATCAGCGGTCTCGTAGGGCCTTAGCCATTCTTTGGGGAAGGCTGCTGTGCCCAGGCGGTGACGCACAACAAAGCAACAAGGTTTGCTTGTGCACGTGCCTCCTTACTTTTTGATGGAGACTTTAACCTGCGCGTTCGACCAGCAGCATTGGAACCCGCGACCCCCGTCGCCTGTCCAGTCGTTGGCAAGAACGTTCAACACGTATTCTCCCGGCTCGCTGAAAGTGGCAGTAGTGGATGACTTGCCGCTGAACGCAGGATTCGGCGCGCCTTGCACCTGCGCATCGTCAATGGAAGGATGTTCCTTGGCGAAGGTAACATTGCCGGGCCCTCGAAATTTGGTCCATGTCAGAGTGACGGCGGGTGTTTTAGGTCGAGTCGCGCCAGGAATCACGCTCGCGTCATCGGCGACCCAGACGGTCAAGGGAACGGGATTCTGCACCGTTCCGGAAAGTGCCTGCGACTGACCACGCGGCCCATTCACAAACGGACCGGCCTTCGTGAAGCCGATGGAGGGCGGGGTATTGCCGGTAGCATCCTTGAAGGGATTCAGTTCCCACAGCGGATCGAGCCCCACGGGAACTTGCGCCGTCTTGCCATTGGCGACCAGGGTCCAGGTGAGCTTCTTGCCGCCGAAATCCTTCGGGACTGTTATTGTAAAAACTCCCCAGCGCCGTCGGGTCAAGAAATGGGTGGGCTGTCCCTGATCGGGACCGCCCGGATCGATGTGATTGTCGGGGCCGATGGGAATCTCCAGTTCCTGCTTTAGATTCCGGTTGTAGTATCCGAACAGGAGGCTGAAGCTTCCATCCGAATTCGAGAACCAGCCTTCGTACGCGGGCGTGACGCCTTGCCCGGAGTCATGCGGCGGTTCGATATAGACCTTCTGCTGAGCGCATAGAAACGCCGCACCCGCTGCAAGGATTGCCACACTGGCGAACCGGTACATTATCGTTGGGCGACGGACGGAGCCGGCCGATGTTTAGCCAGGTACTCCTGATAGTCCTCTTCGGAAATATACGTCACGTTGACCCAGGCGTGCGCCATTTCGTCCACGGTGCGATCGCCCCAGCCCACCCACTGATTCGGATCCGGATTGTTCTTGTTATTCGGAGTGTTGTCGTGCTCGGCAACTACGTGGATCAGCGTGCCCTTGGGCAAGACCGGAGCGTCGTCGTCCGCATAGATGTAGTTGACCATCCAATTGAAGTTAAAATGATCCACGTAGCTCAGCGTGCGCTTGGTACCGTCCGGAAGGATCGCTTCAAGCAGCATGGACTTGCCGCGCAGGTGCATGTGGGGTTGGAAATTCTCGAGGCGTGCAGGGTTTTTCAGCAACTGATAGCCTTCCGTCTGTGCGATGGTGTTGGGCGGAATGTCGAGCTGATTTCCAGGTGCGGCGTTGAACAGCGTGAGCACGGTTCGATACTTGGGTTCCTGTCCCTTGGGATAGAAGTAGACCGCTAACTCCACGTGGTCCCGAATCTCCTCACCGACAGCATGGAGATGCTCCTCCCACCAGATGCGGGCTCCGGGCAATAAAAGCTTTCCGGTGTTGGGACGATAGATATCGTAACTTTTGTTGACCGCCCACTCCATCAGCAGCCCCTGCGTTGCGTTTCCAGGGGCCTCATTATTCACTCCCGGCTCCTCCTGCTGGAGATAGGCGAGAGCGTGATGGGTGATCCGGCGGCCTGCTGGAGTTGACGGCCGCATCTCGACAGCACGGACCCAGCGCGGCTCAGTTAGCGGGATCTGCGTGAGCGGCTTGAACCACACGTCTTGTCCGTGGGCCGGCATCGTATAGGGCTCCGACTTGATGATCAAGTCCGGCGCTCCGAATTGTTTCGAGAGCTGCCAGCCGTCGTCCTTCGGCCATTGTTTCGGAGCCGGCATGTCCTTCGGGTCGCCGGGAGGCGCGCCCGCGTCCACCCATCGGGCGATCAGACTGATCTGCGCATCGCTGAGCGAGATGTCATTCTGAAAATGCTGGATGCCCACGGTTTTATCGAGATGCCATGGCGGCATGTTGCGCGTCACTACGCGCTGCTTGATGTCCTTGACCCAAGGCCGCGTTTCTTCATAGGTCACCAGCGACATCGGCGCCATCGATCCGGCGCGATGGCAGGCCTGACACTTTTCCTGAAGAATGGGAGCGATGTCCTTGGCGAAAGTCGGTACTTTAGTATTGAGATCCGCGGCCATCGAAAGAGCAGGAAGGATGACAACGATCAACATTGATCTATGCGTCATGTAAACTCCTCGTAGGAAACCGTCGACCGGTAGGTATTCTATCACTAAGATCTACGTCACGCATCCGCACCAGGATCATGTATTTGAACGGGCGTTGCTGCACCAGGCATTCCCGAATGCCGAGATCGTCGCGCTGGCGGCCACCAATCAACGGCGCGCGATCGCCTTTATGAAGAAATACATCGCCGACTGGGACGCAGATCTCGCGAAATCGAAAACACCGGCGGAGATGGCGTTCTTTCCGGACGCCAATAAGGGAAAGTAAAAGAAATGTCGTCTGTCCCCTCTTAGGGGCGCGGCGACCACTGATAGCCGTCTTCAAATTCGATTCCTAAAATGAAGCCGGAAAGTCCCGACTTGCAGTGCCTCACTTTGCCTACCAGTTGCTGCTTCTGGTAGTCGAGAGCAAGTATGGTCCCAACTTTCACGGGATACTGCACTCGTGCCGAAGCGCCCGAGCGCGAGATATCCTCCAAGTCCGCGGGAACGTACTGTTCTTGGCCGGCCTGATCTCTCCAGAACAGATTTACAGCGTTCTCCGTGGGCATCCGGAGATCAAAACGCCTGTCGTTCATGATAAACATCTTATCGGCGGGGGAACGCTGAAAATTTAGGCGGCCTTACCTGGTTCCTTTTTGCGCGAGTTTGCTTGCGCAAGATAATTCCAAGCCTAATCCGTATCGGACCATTGAGAACTGGGCCGGCTGGATCGAAATGCAGGATCGGATCGTCCGCGCCGCAGCGCTCCGCGAGATTGGCCAGGCGGTGAACGGCACAGGATGGAAAGCTCCTCCTGAAATGGAGAAGCACCGGATGCCTCGCTTCCGTCCCGGGTTGTATCAGTAGCCTTCTTTGTCCGTCGACTCCGAATCGGTAACGCTACCTGCGCGGCGGAAGGAATCGCGGTGGATGCGGAGGGCGTATGAGGAAAAGCACTCGGCCCGCCGACCTGCCGTGATGAGAGCGGTCCGCCACGTCCGCGCGTTGGTCTTTTGTCTTGCGTAGTGAAATCTGGCGGCACGGGAGTTTAGAATCTACCACCGGAATAGCGGCGGGCCCGCAAAACAGTCTATGCTAAAAATGTTTTGTGAGCACTTCCCGGACCATGCCCGGTGGATTTGCCGATCGAGCAACCCTCAGGAAAGGGGAGAACGGCCGTGGCCTGTGTCGCTGGTGCGATCTCGAAGTCCCTGCGGGCCGCTTCACGTTCTGTTCGGATTGGTGCGTTCATGAATGGCGGCTGCGCACGGATGCTGGCTATTTGCGTGAGCAGGTATTGTCCCGCGACAAGGGCATCTGCGCGATTTGCGCGGTGGATTGCCGTGCCGCTTATTTCGACCTGAAGCGGGCTCGCGGGCTGCATCGGCAAAAGCTGTTGGCGCGTTGGGGACTAAAGCGGATTAGCCGCAAGACACTGTGGGACGCGGATCACATTGTACCGGTGGTAGAAGGCGGAGGTGAATGCGACCTGGAAAACATCCGCTCCTTGTGCCTGCTCTGCCACCGGCGAGAAACTTCTGCGCTGCGCGTTCGGCTCGCTAAAGCGCAGTCTGGCTAGTAGGGATAGTAGTAGGGATCATAGTAGGGATCGTAGGTGCAAGTCGGGATCCAGTTGCCCCATTGATCGTAGTAGCCGCTGTTGCAATAATTCCCATAGTAAGACGGTCCGTAGTAGCCGCCGCCGTAATAATACGGAGTACTGTAGTATCCGTAAACACCGCCGCGATAGCCATACCTGCCACGATTGCCTTCCCGGCGTTCGCCGCGGTCGCGGTCGCCTCCGCGGTATTCGCGCCCAGAAGATCCGCGCTGTCCGCCGGAGTATCCGCGTTGGCCACCAGAGTATCCCCGCTGTCCGCCGGAGAACGATCGCGTCCCACCTCCACTTCCACGCGATCCACTTCCACGTGATCCAGAGAAGCTTTGCCCACCCGACGAACCGCGACTTCCACCCGAGTGGTTCCCACCGCCGCCGCCGCGATGCTGGGCAAATGTAGCGTTCGGTGCAACCAGCATAAGAGCGCCGGCCAGCAAGGTCACAGGTACAAGACTGAGCTTCATAACAACCTCCACTTCCGACTCTGCAAGAGCAACCGAATTGCCAAAGCCAAGTCGCTGAAAAAGCAGGCCTATTCTGTTCGCGCGCTGGCTGATAACCACCACGGCTCGGCTCGCATGAGCCAGAGGGCTTGGCGCCCTCTGCTAGCTTGGGAGTTGATCTCCTTTTCCAATATTCACAAGCAGTACGGCAAACAGTTAATCTTCGTCGACGCATCCTTTCAGCTGAACCCTGGAGAGAAGGTGGGTCTGGTGGGTCCCAACGGCGCAGGCAAGACAACTCTCTTCCGCATGGTAGTCGGCGAGGAATCTCCCGATGAAGGCGAGGTCTCGGTTCCAAAGAAGCTGACCATCGGCTATTTCCGCCAGGACGTGGAGGAGATGAAAGGCCGGTCAGTCCTGGATGAAGCCATCGCCGGCAGCGGGCGAGCGGGCGATTTGCATCATGAATTGGAGGATCTCCAGCGAGCGATGGAGGATCCGGCGCGTTCCAATGAGATGGACAAGATCCTCGATCGCTTCGGCCACGTGCAGGAAGAATACGACCATCTCGGCGGCTATGCGCTTGAGGCGCAAGCCCGCGAGGTACTGCACGGCTTGGGTTTCCAGGATGACCAGATCGACGGCGATGTGGGTGCGCTTTCGGGCGGATGGAAAATGCGGGTCGCGCTCGCGCGCGTGTTGCTCGGACGGCCCGATGTGCTGCTCATGGACGAGCCCACCAATCATCTGGATATCGAGTCGATCGTCTGGCTGGAGCAATTCCTCAAATCCTTCACGGGCGCGGTTCTAATGACCTCGCACGACCGCGAGTTCATGAACCACATCGTTTCGAAGATTGCGGAGATCGATGCGGGAGAAATCATCGCTTACTCGGGCGACTACGACTTCTATGAGCGCGAGCGCGCTATTCGCGAAACCAATCAGCAGGCGTCTTTTGCGCGTCAGCAGTCCATGCTGGCGAAGGAACAACGCTTTATCGATCGCTTCCGCACGCATGCGGCCAAGGCGGCCCAGGTGCAGAGCCGCATCAAGGCGCTGGATAAGATCGAGAAGATCGAGCTACCGAAGAAGCGCCAGGTGGTGAAGTTCGAGTTTCGCGTTCCTCCGCGCTCTGGCGACCAGGTGGCCGTAATCGAGAATCTGCATAAGAGTTATGGCAAGCGCGTGATCTATGAAGGATTCAATCTCACGGTTCGCCGCGGTGAGCGTTGGGCTGTGATGGGGCGGAACGGCGCAGGCAAGACGACGCTTCTCAAAATGATCGCTGGAGCGAGTACTGCCGATTCCGGAACTGTTCGGCTGGGAGCCAGTCTCACCATGGGATACTTCGCGCAGCAATCGCTGGACGTACTGAATCCCGATCTTACGGTTATCGAACAGCTTATCGGCGATTTTCCGCAGGACGGACTCGGTTCGCTTCGCACTCTGGCGGGAGCGTTCCAGTTTTCAGGCGACGACGTGGACAAAAAGATTCGTTCGCTATCGGGCGGCGAGAAATCGCGTCTGGCGATGGCTCGTATGCTCTACAACCCGCCTAATTTTCTGGTGCTTGACGAGCCGACCAATCACCTGGATCTGGCCACCAAGGAGATGCTGGTGGAAGCGCTCAAGGATTTCGAAGGCACCATGATTTTCGTATCGCACGACCGGATGTTTCTGCGAGGCCTGGGATCTCGAGTGCTGGAATTGGGCGGCGAGAGTGGCACCGATCGCACTCCCGTAGTGTATCCGGGGTCCTACATTGAATACGTCCAGGCGATCGGCCATGAGGCGCCTGGAATTATTGCCTGACGTTATTTCGGCCCGATCTTCGGTGTCAGGCGATCGAGTTCGCTGAGATACAGCGGATTGTCGGGAAATCGATTGTGCAATCCGGTTAACAACTCCCGGGCCAAGCTTCGATTATTATCGCGCAGAGCCGCGACTGCCAGCAGCAGCTTCGCGAACGGCGCCAGATAATGACCATACTGCGCCGTCTTGCGGAGGTTTTCGAGGCCCTTCTCACGATCCACTTGCGATCCCGTCACCCAAAGCAGAGCGCGCAAGGGTGCCGGCTTGAGGCTCAATAAATAGTTCTCGATGCCCACACCGAGATAAGCGTCGTAGGCGTTCGGATTGATCGCAGTCAACTTGTCGGTGAAGGCGCGACCTTGCTTGGTAAACCTGAGCGCCGCGAAATCCTGTTTCTCGATTAAGGAGGCGAAATCCGCGCGCAGTCCGAAAGTCAACGACTTGGCAAAGAGCGCATTGGCGTCGGCGGGAGCCGTCTGAAGCGCCGCATCGGCGAGATGTTCCGTTTGTTCGATCTCGCGGTCGAAGAGCGGCCTTAGCTGCGGGTCCGGGCGAGGCTTCGCGCGATTTTGGAATTTTGCGTCGTCGGTGAACAGTTCGGATTCAAGTATGCCCAGCCGGGCTAGCTCGGAGAAAAGATATGCGGCGGCATCCGACGCTGGGCCGAGCGCATCGGCCGGATGGCTCTGCTTCCACTCGCCAAAAATTTGATGGGCATCATCGAATTTAAGATCGTACATCTTGAGCCAACCTGCATACAGGTCCCTGGATGGGACATTCAGGTCGGCGCCAAACGCGGAAGCAGCCAGGAATACCAGGACAACCAAGCGCATAAGCTCACGGGCGGCCAAGCCCTGCCTACATTGTCCCTCACCCCGGAAACCGGGCGGCAATGGTCTGCGGATTGCTGGGCTGGTCCCGTGAGCTTGTCGATTCGCCATTTACTTACCTTTTTTCTGCAACTTGGTGCGCTCGGTATCCTGCTGGTGTCTATCGCGGACGATTCCTTTCTGTTCCTGCCGATAGGCAGTGACCTGCTGACGGTGGTGTTGGTCGCCCGGGACCATGCGCGGGTTCCGCTCTACGTACTGGCCGGAGCCGTGGGATCCACCATCGGTGTTTTCATGCTCGATTTGGTCTGCCGCAAGGGCGGCGAAGCGGGTCTCAAGCGGTTGGTGAAACCAAGGCTTCTAAGCTACTTGAAACAACGGATGGAGAAGCACGCGGCAATGGTCGTGATCGTCACCTGTCTGGCGCCCCCACCATTTCCATTCGGAGCTGCCATTGCGGTGGCCAGTGCATTGCAATATTCGAGGCCGCGACTGCTGACTCTGGTGCTGGCTACCCGCGTGGTTCGATTCTCGCTGCTCGGCTGGGCAGCGATTTATTTCGGACGCCGCATCCTGCGGATTGCGAACTCGACGGAGTTCCTGTGGTTCATGAGCGGATTCATTGCGTTCTGTTTGATCGGGAGTGTCATCTCGATCATTCAGTGGGTGCGCGTCGGTAAGTCAAAGGTGGAAGCGCCGGAAGCAGCGTCCTAAACGCCGGCCGGCGCAGCTACTTCTCTGACTGATTCTGTCAGAAACTCGAGCGCCGCGGCGACGCCACCCCTGCGATGCGGAATGCCGGCGAGGTCCAAACCCATCTCCACGCCACCCAGGGTTCCGGCCAGCATGAGATCGTTGAAGTCGCCCAGATGGCCGATACGGAATACCTTATCCGCCAGCTTGCCTAGTCCGCTGCCCAGCGCCATGTTAAACCGTTCGAGAACGATTTTACGAAATCCGTCCGCAGAGTGGCCAGCAGGAGTGTAAACGGCGGTCACCGAGTTGCTGTATTCCTTGGGATCCAGGGCCACGTTGTCCAGGCCCCAAGCCCGGACCGCCCGCCGCGTTGCCTCGCCATGACGCTCATGCCGCTTGAAGACGTTCTGTAGCCCTTCCTCGCGCAACATGTTCAGCGATTCGCGGAGAGCGAAGAGCATATTAGTGGCCGGCGTATACGGGAAATACCCGTTGATGTTTTGCGCCAGCATCATCTGCCAGTCCCAGTACGACCGCGGAAGCTTGGCTGATTTCGACGCAGCCAGCGCTTTGTCGCTGATCGCGTTAAAACCCAAACCGGGCGGCAGCATCATGCCTTTCTGCGAGCCGCCGACGGATACATCGACTTCCCATTCGTCGTGCCGGTAGTCTATGGATGCGAGGGATGAGATGACGTCCACCAGCAAGAGCGCCGGATGCTGAGCGCGCGTCATCGCTTTGCGAACCGCGCTTACCGAGCTGGTCACACCGGAAGAGGTCTCATTGTGCACCACGCCGACAGCCTTGATCTTATGCTCGCGATCTTCGCGGAGCTTGGCTTCGACCACCTGCGCATCGACGCCGTGGCGCCAGTCGGTTTGCACCACGTCGACATCCAGGCCTAGTTTTGCGGCCACCTGAATCCACAAAGCGGCGAACTGGCCTACTTCGAACATCAGTATCTTGTCGCCGGGTGACAAGGTGTTGGTCAGGGCGCCTTCCCAGGCTCCGGATCCGGAGGAAGGGAAGATAATTACTTTCCCGGAGGTCTGGAAAATTCCTTTCATCCCCTCAAGGACTTCCAGGCCCAGGAGCCCGCACTCCGGGCCCCGATGGTCGATAGTCGGGCGCGACATAGCGCGCAGCACACGTTCGGGCACATTGGTGGGCCCGGGGAGTTGAACAAATTGACGGCCGCTAGAGTAAGACATTCATTAGATCCAATCGCTTATTGTAACTCGCGGGGGTAACGCTAGTCACGGTGTCAGACTCTTCCACAGTGGAGGGTTAAGACATATGTCGCCGCAAAGAATGGTGCTCTTAGCCTTCAGTGGCTGCTTGCTGTTGTTTCAAAATAACTTGAGCCGCGCTCAGAATCCGAGCGGCGGCGCCGGGGCGGTTTCCGCGGCGGACCGCAAATTTCTGTTAGATGCAGCGCAGCATGGGCTGCACGAAGTAAAGATGGGCATGTTGGGCGTTGAGCGGGGCACTAACAGCGATTTGAAAGTCTACGCTCAGCACATACTCGACGACCATGCGTTATCCAACGCTGAGATACAGGCTCTGGCTAGGCTGAAAGGCGTAGCCCTCCCGGACCCCGCTAAAATCGATGACCCGGCAGAGCGGCTATCCGGCTTGACCGGTATCGAGTTCGATCAGGCGTTTGTGCGCGAGGAAATCGACGGGCATCTAAAGGCCATCGCGGAGTTCGAAAAGGAAGATCAGTCCGCCACCACAGACTCGGACATCAAAGGTTTTGCGCACAGCGCGCTTCCGAAAATGCATGCCCATCTCGATCAGGCTAAAGCTCTGAAATTATAGAGTTCGGTAAAATCTGCGTTTCCGGAGGCACATACAGACTTAAGCCTTTCTTTGCCAATAAGATTTACTCTGGCGTGAGAATTGCTCTCTTCCGGGCAGGAGAAAAATCATGCCTCGTTTTTTGAATGCGATCGTACTCGGCGCCGTTTTGCTGGCTCCTACGGCTCCGGTAGTCTTTGGCGCCCAGGATCATTCCCGAACTTATCACGATAAAGAACACAACGATGATCACACGTGGAGCAGCCGTGAGGATAAGGCTTACCGCATGTGGGCGAAAGAAAATCATCGCAAATACCGTGACTTCGCCAAACTGAAAGAAGAGGACCAACAGGCCTATTGGGGTTGGCGTCATAATCATTCAGACGCGGAGTTGAAGATTAATATTCGCTAACGCGGCTTAGCGCCCCTTTCCGCTCCGCACCGTTTGTAATTTTGGGCGGGATGACAGCCTGGATATCATCCTGCCCTGCACGTTAAGCTATTGGGGAAATGTCCAGGCGCGCCTCCCGACCGACACCGCGCCCTGCCGTCGAAACCCTCCCGGTTGAACGCGAGATAGGAACAGCACTAGCAGGAAATCCTTATCTTCTGCCACGGCGCGGCGCGCGGGATACACGCAATGCGGTGGACCCGGCTCCAAATTCGACTCACGGAAGTGAGAGACCGGAAGGGCTCTTATGATCCTCAAACAGTACTACCTGGGTTGTCTCGCCCACGCTTCGTATCTGCTTGGAGACGAGGCTAGCGCGACCGCCATCGTCGTCGATCCGCAACGCGATATCCAGCAGTACCTGGACGACGCCGAGAAGTTCGGCCTCCACATCCGCCAGGTCTTCCTGACTCACTTCCATGCTGACTTCGTTGCCGGGCATTTGGAACTGCGCGACCGTTGCGGCGCAACCATTTATCTCAGCTCGCGGGCCCAAGCGGAATACGCTTTTGTGGCAATGAAGGACGACGATACGCTGGAGTTCCCCGGGCTGCGGCTCGAGATTCTCGAAACTCCCGGCCACACCATCGAGTCCATTTCGATCCTGGTCTTCGATCTTCAGAAGGACCCAGCAAAGCCGTACGCTGTGCTCACTGGAGACACTATGTTTATCGGCGACGTTGGCCGTCCCGACCTGCGGGCTTCACTCGGCTGGACCGCCAACGACCTGGGCGCGCACCTTTACGACTCTCTGCACAACAAACTTCTGCCGCTTCCCGACGAGACCCTCGTCTATCCGGCCCATGGCGCCGGCTCCTTATGTGGAAAGCAGCTTTCCTCCGATACGGTTTCTTCTCTCGGCGATCAGCGGCGTCTGAATTACGCTCTGCAACCCATGTCGAAAGAGGAGTTCATTGGTCTGGTAACGGCCGATCAGCCCGACGCTCCGGCTTATTTCACCTACGATGCGATTCTCAATACTCGCGAACGCACCACGCTCGACAAGAATCTGGAGGCGGTTCTTCATCCCATCCATCTTG
>Ga0105240_10000901_pt1 | contig 53028 bp, 49 predicted proteins | sample KBSC54metaG_FD_80426 | JGI IMG/M metagenome (GOLD analysis project Ga0105240, IMG submission 80426) | Corn rhizosphere microbial communities from Kellogg Biological Station, Michigan, USA - KBS C5-4 metaG | ecosystem: Host-associated > Plants > Roots > Rhizosphere > Soil | place: Michigan, USA... | reverse complement strand
TGGTGCCGGTGGTGTTCCTGGCCTTTCGCCCAACGATCCGTTTTTCGATTTCTTCCGCCGCTTCGGCATTCCGGGGCCCGACCAGACGCCACGCGGTAATCAGGCGCCCGTACGCGGCGCCGGCTCAGGGTTCATCGTGAGCGCCGATGGCTATATTTTGACCAACACCCACGTCGTGGCGAACGCCGATGAGGTGACGGTCCGTCTGACCGATCGGCGCGAGTTTGCTGCGAAAGTCATTGGCGCGGACGAGCGTACCGACGTGGCGGTGATCAAGATCAACGCCACTAACCTGCCGACGGTGCGCCTCGGCGACCCCGCCAAAATCAAGCCCGGGCAGTGGGTGTTGGCCATCGGCTCGCCGTTTGGTTTCGAGAACAGCGCCACGGCGGGCATCATCAGCGCGACTTCGCGCTCTTTGCCGAGTGACAACTACGTGCCCTTCATCCAGACGGACGTCGCGGTGAACCCGGGCAACTCCGGCGGCCCGCTGTTCAACCTGTCGGGTGAGGTCATCGGCATCAACTCGCAGATCTTCAGCCGCACGGGCGGCTACATGGGCGTCTCGTTCGCTATCCCGATCGACGTCGCGCGCAACGTCGAGGATCAACTCATCAAGACGGGGCGCGTGGTTCGCGGCCGGATCGGTGTCACCATCCAGGATGTCAACGCACAACTGGCGGAGTCCTTTGGTCTGGATCGCCCGCGCGGGGCGCTCGTGAGCTCGGTCGAGAAGGATGGGCCGGCCTCCAAGGCCGGGCTGGTGCCCGGAGACGTCATTCTCGCGGTCAACAATCACCCGATCGAGCGTTATGGCGAGCTTTCCGGCTCGATTGCGGCCATGAAGCCGGGGAGCGATGCAAACCTCCAGGTTTGGCGCCAGGGCAAGCAGCAAACGATCCCCGTCAAGATCGCCGAGCTCAAGGAACAGCCGCAGTCCGCTGCCAATATGCCGCAGGGCAAGCAGGGTGGACGCGTGACGGAGTCGGCCGCGCAGCTCGGACTTACAGTGCGACAGCTCGAGCCGCAGGAGAAAGAGCAGACGCAAACGACGGGCACCCTCGTGGTCGAGGACGTTACCGGGCCGGCCGCATCGGCTGGCGTGCAGCCGGGGGACATCATCCTGGGTGTCAACGGTAAGCGCGTGAAGACGTCGAAAGAGCTGCAGGACGCGGCAAAGGGCTCCGGGAAGAATGTCGCGCTCCTGATTCAGCGGGATGATGCGCAGATATTCGTGCCGCTGAGGATTCAGTAAGAGCTCCGGGCGAGACGGCTGCGGGACGGCGTAGTCCCGCTCCGGGGCGATGTCGGCGGCCATGGGCCGCCTCGCCCGTGGCGGATGGGCCGGCGCGCGCTGAGAGCCAAGAACAGGGGTCCCGGCCTGCAGTGCCCGCAAGGAGGCGCCGGCCGGGCGCCCGGACGGCCACTCGTGTATCCTCTCCCGTCCCTCGCAACCACCTGAGCCTTCAGCTTTTTTTCGTCGATGGAAGAGATATACGACCCGGCTGCTGTGGAAGCCGCGGCACAACAGCACTGGCGTTCACTTGACGCGTATCGCGCCGTAGAAAACGACCCTCGTTTTCCCAAGGGCAAGTATTACGTGTGCTCGATGTTGCCGTATCCGAGCGGCAAGCTGCACATGGGCCACATGCGCAACTACACGCTGAACGATGTTGTGTATCGTTTCATGCGCTCATCTGGCTATAACGTGATGACGCCGATGGGCTGGGACGCTTTCGGGCTACCGGCCGAGAACGCGGCGATCGACAAGCGCATCGCGCCAGCTAAATGGACGCGCGCCAACATCGCGGACATGAAGGCGCAGTTCGCACCCATGGGCTTCGCGTTCGACTGGTCGCGGGAAGTCACCACTTGCGACCCCGATTACTATCGTTGGAATCAGTGGCTCTTCCTGAAGATGCTGAAGAGCGGCATTGCTTATCGCAAGACCCAGATCGTCAACTGGGATCCGATCGATCAAACGGTGTTGGCCAACGAGCAGGTCGTGGATGGCCGCGGCTGGCGCTCGGGGGCATTGATCGAGAAGCGGGAGATCCCGGGGTATTACCTCGCGATTACGCGCTACGCCGAGGAATTGCTCGAGACGGTCAAGAACGATCTGGAAGGCTGGCCCGCGCAAGTGCGGATCATGCAGGAGAACTGGATCGGCCGCAGTGAGGGTGTCCGCTTCGCGTTCCCTTATGAGCTGGAGGGCAGGCGGGAGCTGTTGTGGGTGTTCACGACCCGCGCTGACACCATCATGGGAGTCACGTTTGTGGCGATCGCTCCCGAGCATCCGTTGGCGTTGGAGCTCGCGCAGCGGGAGCAGGTATCGGGCAAACACCGGCTGACGGACTTCATCGAGGAGTGCCGCAAGGGTGGTGTGGCCGACGCCGAGCTCGCGACCATGGAGAAGAAGGGTGTACCCACCGGGTTCACCGTGAAGCATCCCTTGAGCGGCGAGCAGGTCGAGGTTTGGATCGGCAACTACGTTCTCATGGGTTATGGCGAGGGTGCTGTCATGGGCGTGCCCGCGCATGACGAGCGTGATTTCGCTTTTGCCCGCCGCTACGGGCTGCCGATCAAGCAGGTCATCGAGGGTGCCGCATTGGCGGCGGTGAAGCGCGCCCTGGAGCGACCCGCGGACGTTGGCGAAGATCGAGCCAACCTGCGCAATGAGCTGGAGGCGCTGGAGTTCTCGGCGGCGCAGTGGAAGTCCTGGTACGAAATCAAGGACGGCGTCTGTGTGGACTCACGATCGCCGGACGGGCGCTATGACTACAACGGCAAGCGCAATCAGGAGGCGGTCGATGCCGTGGCCGCTGATCTGGCGGCGCTCGGGTTAGGGGAAAAGAAGGTGCAATGGCGCCTGCGCGACTGGGGTATCTCGCGCCAGCGCTACTGGGGCACCCCGATTCCCATCATCCATTGCCCGAAGTGTGACGTCGTGCCCGTGCCGGAGAAGGATCTTCCGGTGGTTCTGCCCGAGGACCTCGTCCCGGATGGCAGTGGGAATCCGCTCAACAAAGACGAGCGCTTCCTGGCCTGCACTTGTCCCCAGTGCGGTGGGGCAGCGCGTCGGGAAACCGACACCATGGATACGTTCGTCGATTCATCCTGGTACTACATGCGTTACTGCTGCCCGGATGCGGCAACGATGGTGGATGAGCGTACCGATTACTGGATGCCTATGGACCAGTACATCGGTGGCATAGAGCATGCCGTGCTGCACCTGTTGTATTCCCGCTTTTGGACCCGGGTGATGCGTGATCTGGGACTCGTCAAGTTTGACGAACCGTTCAAGCGGCTGTTCACGCAGGGTATGTTGCTCGCGCACTGTTACTACCGCGAGGACGCCAGCGGGAAGAAGCGCTGGTTCTATCCGGCGGAAGTGGCAGAGCAGTTCGACGAGCGCGGCGTGCCGGTCAGTGCGATTGCCATCGAGGACGGCAAGCCCGTCGTCTATGCCGGCATCGAGAAGATGTCGAAGAGCAAGAACAACGTTGTCGAGCCGGGTGCATTCATCGATCGGTTCGGGGCGGATACCGCGCGCGCGTTTGTCATGTTCGCCGGGCCTCCCGATCAGAGTGCGCCCTGGTCGGATGCGAGCGCCGAGGGTGTGCATCGCTTCCTCAGACGGCTATGGTCATTCTCCTATGACCAGCGCGAACGCATCAGCTCTGCGCATGCGGTGAATGTGGCGGCGCTCGACAGCGGGTTGAAAAAGGTCCGGCACGACCTGCACACGACGTTGCAGCAGGCGCTGTTCGACTATCAGCGCATGCAGTACAACACCGTAGTCTCGGCGACCATGAAGATGCTCAACGCGCTGGAGACCGCGAAAGTGCAGCCGAATGGCGCCGGCGTGCTGCGCGAGGGGCTGGGCATTCTGCTGCGCACCCTGTACCCGATCGCGCCGCATGTCACACATGCGTTGTGGGTAGAGCTGGGTTATACCAAGGAACTGGGCGATTTGTTGAACGCGCCGATGCCGCAGCCGGCGGAGGATGCTCTGCGTCAGGATGAGTTGGAGCTGGTGGTGCAGGTCAACGGGAAGCTCAGAGGTCGGGTGACCGTCGCTGCGGGGGCGACTGAGGCGGTCATCAAGGCTGCGGCGCTAGCGGATGAGCATGTCAAGAAGTTCGTCGGGGACAAGCCGGTACGCAAGGTGATCGTCGTGCCGGGCAAGTTGATCAACGTCGTGGTGTGAGATGAAACGCTGGGGCGCAATCGTTGCTGCGGCGAGCCTGCTCGTGAGTGCCTGCGGGTTTCATTTACAGGGACGGACGCCGTTGCCGGATGTCGTGAAAGAGCCTTACCTGCAGACGGCGGACCGGCAGAGCGAGTTTGTCCTCAGCCTGGAGCGCGCCATGATCGTCTCCGGAGCGCATCCGGTGGAGCAGAAGGAGCGGGCCTCCGTCGTGGTCAATATTCTGAAGGATGAGGTGGTGCGGCGGACCTTGTCGGTGTCGGCGCAGAACCAGCCGGATGAGTATGAGTTGACCTATACGGTGAGGTTTGCGGTGATCGCCGGGGACAAGGAGCTGTTGCCGCCGACGGATATCTCGAACGTGCGGAGTTTTGCGTTCGCGGAGCAGTTGTTGCTTGCCAAGAATCATGAGGAGACGATTCTGCGGCAGGATATGGCGCATGATCTGGCGGATATGGTCATGCGGCGGTTGGCACGGCTGTAACGCGGGGTTGCCATCGCGGGCGCGAGCGAAAAGAGGGCCGCGGGCTCCTGGGAAAATGCGCATCGGAAAAAATCACGGAGGACCGTGATTTTTTCCGGCGTTCCCTCGCAATCGCACAGCGTCGCGTCACATTCGGCCGTGCCAAGATTCTAGTTGGTCACGCGCGACGCAATGCGATTACTCGGCATTTTCCAAGGAGACCGCAACCCTCTTTTCGCTCACACCCGCGCCTCGCTGATGTTGGGCAGGCTTTTTCTCCATTTACGTGTATACCTCGGATTCATCGTTCCCGATGTTGCTCTTGTCGTCCATTGATCGGCTTGCGGTGGCCATGCTGTTGAGGCGGTATGGGATGGAGTTGGTGTTGGTGGCGCCGGAGGAGGGGATCCCGGGGTCTTATTGGGGCGAGAGCGAGGCGGGGTTGCGGGGGGATCGGTTGTATGCACGGCTGGACACGCCGGTGCATTCGATGTTGCATGAGGCGTGTCATTACATCTGCATGACGCCGGAGCGGCGTTCCGGACTCGACCGGGATGCGGGTGGGGATGACCCGGAGGAGTCGGCGGTGTGCTACCTCCAGGTGCTGCTGGCGGACGAGTTGCCGGGCGTAGGGCGGCAGCGGTTGTGGGCGGATATGGATGCTTGGGGATATAGCTTCAGGCTGGGGAATAGCCGGGCGTGGTTTGAGGAAGACGCTGAGGACGCGCGGGACTGGTTGCGGAGGCATGGGGTAATCGATGCGGCCGATCGGACCACCGGGTTGCTCCGGGAGTGAGGCCCCCGCCCCAGAGGGCCTGCCGTGCCCGGGGCTTGGGCGCCTGCTGACGAATGTCAGGCGCAAGTCCTGACGGGAGACCCTGGTTTGGGCGTGCTGGTCGGCCTAGCCTGTGCGTGACATGGGATGCGAGGGATGCCTGGCACGGCAACCGGAGAACAGCAATGTACGCGGCGAAATCACCTGAGACGGTACTTGCGGGCGGTGGCAGGCAGGATGGCTTGTCGGTGGCCGCGAGGCTGGTGGCGGCTCTGGGAGTCGCGTGCGCGGTCTGGGTGGGATCGATGCTGGTGGCGGCTGCGACGGGGCGGGTCGTGCTCGAGCTGGCGCAGTGGGTGGGGGAGATCATTCTGGCTGTGCTGGGGAGCGGGCTACAGCTCCCATTCGGGCTGATGCCCCACGTACTCGCGCAGTTGACGGCGATCTGGCCGGCGTTTCACCTCGCGCAGTTTGCCCGCTACGCGGTCGGCGCCGCGGCCGGGGTGGACCTGGTGCCTCATGTAACTGGCGCGGTGGGAATTGCAGTGGTGTTTGTTGTCATTGCCCGGCGATTCCTGCGAGCTGGGCTCGCATAGGGGCGATCATGCATTCTAAAGGCTCCAGAGATCGGCTCTCGAGTGATCCGCGTGTCGGGGCAGTTTTCTACGAGCTGCCGGGGTGGGCCCACTATGTCTGGCTCCTCTATCTTGGCTTTCTGTTCACTCCAGCCTTGGGCCCGCAGCGCCATGGCTGGTTCTGGCTGTGGCCGACCCTCGCCTCGGTACCGGTTTTTTTGTTCTTGTATACCCGCGTTATCCGAGCCTTCCGCGATCGCGATCCGCCCGGAGGGGCCGTCCTACCCGAGGTGGTCGCAATCGCGCTGATAGCTTATGCGTTGCTGCCGTTCAACGATGGCGCGAATACCTACCTCATCTATTGCGCGGCGGTTTCGCCGTTCACGCTGGGATCACTGCGGCGGATCGTCATTTTCGTGCTCGCGCTGTTGGCGGGGTATGCCCTCGAGCTGGCGGTGTTGGGATTCAACCCCGTGCTGTTCGGGGTGATCACGGTGATCACCATTGCTTCTTCGCTCACCAACTTCATGATGACGGAGAATCGACGCAAGAATGTGGCGCTGCGGCTTTCACGGGAAGAGATGCACCGCATGGCCCGGGTGGCGGAGCGCGAGCGCATCGGGCGGGATCTGCATGATTTGCTGGGGCACACGCTTTCCTTGATTGCGCTGAAGAGCGAGCTTGCCGCCAAGCTGTTGGATCGGGATCGGGTGTCAGCTGGCCGCGAGATGGCGGAGGTCACCAGCATCGCGCGTGAGGCGTTGAAGCAGGTGCGGACCGCGGTGTCCGGTATCAGGGCTGCGGCGCTGGAGAATGAGATTTCGTCCGCGCGCGCGCTGTTGAGTACGTCAGGTATCACCCTGGCGTTTGAGCGTGATGGGGCGGTGTTGCCGGCGGAGATTGAAACGACGCTGGCGATGATTGTTCGCGAGGCTGTGACGAATATTCAGCGGCATTCGGGCGCTCGTGAGGCCAGGATCGAGGTTCTGACGGAGACGGTTGCTTCGGGAAGCGCGGTGGGAGGAAACGTAGGCGCGCACACTGAGGCAGGCTTGGACGGTAAGGCGGGGCCGGACAGGAAGAAAGGGCCCGACGGCAAGAGGTTTGAGGAGAAGGTCGTCGTGCTGCGGGTGAGCGACGATGGGGGCGGTGGCATCTCAGCTTGCGGCAACGGACTGACGGGTATCGGGGAGCGCGTGCGATCGCTCGGCGGGAAGCTCGAGATCGACTCGCCACGTGGGAAGGGGACGACTTTGCGTGTGCGGTTGCCTTTGGTTGGATCGGCGGCGGTGGGTCCGGCGGCCATTGCGCCGGAGGACGCGCGCAGTGGTAGGGCCGCGGCGGTGGGGGCGCGTGATGACGGGCCGGCAGCGGCGTTGGTGCGGTCGTGATAAGCGTGTTGTTGGCTGAGGATCAGGCGATGGTCCGGGGCGCGCTGGCGGCGCTTTTGACGCTGGAAGATGACATCCAGGTGTTGGGAAGTTGTGCGGATGGGGCGAGCGCCTGGGGCGAGGCGCAAAGGCTGAGGCCGGATGTGATTGTGTCGGATATCGAGATGCCGGGAATGACTGGACTGGAGCTCGCTATCCGGGTGCAGGAGCAGGGACTGCCGAGCAAGGTCGTGATCGTTACGACGTTCGCGCGGCCGGGGTATTTGCGGAGGGCGCTGGACGCGGGAGTCGCGGGGTATCTGCTCAAGGATGCGCCGGCTGATCAACTTGCCGACGCCGTGCGTAAGGTCCACGCCGGCGGGCGGGTGATTGATCCACAGTTGGCGCTGGAAGCCTGGACGGAATCTGATCCGCTCAATGAGCGGGAGCGGCAGGTCTTGCGGCTGGCTGGCGAGGGATTGTCGTCGGCGGACATTGCCGCACAATTGAGTCTCTCGCATGGGACTGTACGGAATTACCTGTCGGATGCGATCGGGAAGCTGAACGCGGCGAATCGGGTGGAGGCGTACCGCTTGGCGCGTCAGAAAGGCTGGTTATAAAGGACGCGCCAGAGGGCCTGTGTGCGCAAAAGGGCCTGCGTGGCCGCAGGTTCGCCGCGCGGCGTCATTCGACTGTCACACTAACGCAATAGTCTCCTGACGGCTTTAGAACAACACAAGAGCCGTTCGGAGTTGAACAGCATGCTGGCCAGTCTTGGCGTCGATCTGCCTACCGCGATTCTTCTCGTCCTGGCTCTCGGTCTCGCTCTCGGATTCGAATTCGTCAACGGCTTCCACGACACCGCGAATGCCGTGGCGACTGTCATCTATACGAATTCGCTCAAGCCGACCTGGGCGGTTATCTGGTCCGGCACGTGGAACCTCATTGGTGTGTTGACCTCCTCCGGTGCGGTGGCCTTCAGCATCGTGGCGCTCCTGCCCGTGGAGCTGGTCATCAATGTGGGGTCCGGGGCGGGGTTCGCGATGGTGTTCTCGCTACTTCTGTCCGCCATCATCTGGAATCTCGGGACATGGTATCTCGGCTTGCCGGCCTCGAGCTCGCATACGCTGATCGGCTCCATTGTCGGCGTGGGCCTCATGAACTCCATTCTGAGTCCCGACAGTGCCTTCGGCGACGGGGTGAACTGGGGCAAAGTGACCGACACCCTCAAGGCGCTGGTCTTTTCACCCTTGATCGGCTTCGTTCTGGCGGGACTCCTGGTGGTGGTTGCCAAAGCCCTCCTGCGCAACCCTGCTTTGTTTCAGGCTCCCAAGGACAAAAGCCCTCCCCCGCCCTGGATCCGCGGTCTGCTGGTCCTCACCTGTACCGGAGTGAGCTTTGCGCACGGCTCGAACGATGGCCAGAAAGGAATGGGGCTGATCGTCCTCATCCTGGTGGGCGTGGTCCCGGCGACTTTTTCCCTCAATATGAGCACCTCGCCCGAGACGCTCGCGCGGATTCACGCGGATGCGATCGCCTTCGAGCAGCAAGTGCAGAAAGCGGGTCCTGTCGCCGCTGATGGCGATCTCGTCACGGCCCGCAAGGTGCTGACGGGCTACTTGCGCAAAGATCCTCTCTCACCGGCTACGATGACTGCGCTCGGAACCGTCAACCACGCGATCATCGAGACCACCGGCCGTGTCACTGACCTGAAGGCGATTCCTGCGGATCAGCGGCGCGATATGCGCCTCAACCTCTACATGGTGTCGGAATCGCTCGCCAAGATGGCGAAAAGGAAACAGCTTCCCGAGCAGCTGGATGCGAAGGCGGCCGGACAGTATCAGACGCTGCTGAAGGGCTTGACCACCTTCATTCCAACCTGGGTGAAATTCGCGGTCGCCCTGGCGCTGGGTCTCGGCACCATGGTGGGCTGGAAGCGCATCGTGGTGACGGTTGGCGAAAAAATCGGCAAGGCGCACCTGACTTACGGACAAGGCGCATCCGCGGAGCTCATCGCTTTCGGCACGATCGAAGCGGCAGACCTCCTTGGCCTTCCCGTCAGCACGACACACATCCTGTCCTCCGGGATTGCCGGCACCATGGTGGCCAACAAGTCGGGTATCCAGGGCGATACGGTCCGCAACATCATTCTCGCGTGGGTGCTCACGCTGCCGGTGTGCGTGTTGCTAGGCGCCGCGTTGTTTGGTGCCGGATTGTTCTTCGTGCTGCGGGTGTTGGGCGTTCATTGATTCGCGAATTGGTCGGTTGCGCTCACCAATTCGTGGCTGTTGCCGGCCTCGAACGCTGAGTGACCGGCATCGGGTACGATCCGCAGGTCCGCTTCCGGCCACGCGCGGTGCAGGTCCCACGCGCTCTTCATCGGGCATACGACGTCATAGCGGCCCTGCACGATGACCGAAGGGATGGCGCGGATGCGGCCCACTTCTTCGATGAGTTGGTTGTCGCTTCGGAAGAAGCCTTTGTTCACGAAGTAGTGGCACTCGATGCGCGCAAACGCAGCCGCGTAGGCATCCTCCTGGAACTTTGCGACGTAGTCCGGATTCAGGCGTAGAAAGCTCGTCGCGCCTTCCCATACCGACCAGGCCTGGGCGGCCTTCCTCAACACCTGCTCATCGGTACTCGTGAGACGCGCGTAGTAAGCGCCGATCATGTCTGCTCGCTCGCTTGCGGGAATGGGCTCGACGTAGCGCTCCCACAGGTCGGGGTAGAGTGCGGCGGCGCCGCCGGGGTTCTGATAGAACCACTCGATCTCCCAGCGGCGCAGCAGAAAAATGCCCCGGAGAACCAGCTCGCTGACCTTGTCCGGATGAGTTTCCGCGTAGGCGAGCGCAAGGGTCGAGCCCCACGAGCCGCCGAAGACGAGCCAGCGCTCGATGGCCAGGTGCTCGCGCAACCGCTCCATGTCATCGACCAGATGCCACGTCGTATTGTCGACGAGACTGGCGTGGGGTCTGCTCTTTCCGCAGCCTCTCTGGTCAAAGAGCACGATCCGATAGCGCTTCGGGTCGAAAAAGCACCGCATCTTGGCGTCGGTTCCGCCACCCGGCCCGCCGTGAACAAACACAGCGGGCTTGCCGCGCGGATTACCGGATTCCTCATAGTAGATCTCATGGACGTCTGAGACCCGTAGAAACCCGGTGCGATACGGCTCCAGAGGCGGATACAGCGTCCGCGGGGCTGACTTTGGAGTATGCGATTTTCTGGTGGCGGCTTTCGCGCGACCGACGATAGGACGTTTCGTTGGCATCTGGGCATGATCGTATGGAGGGGGACGCGCCGCAAGCCGCAAGGCCTACGACGCGTCCGAGTGCCGAGGGAGTACGCCTCGACTTCGCTCAACCTTTCGCGACGTGCCCGGCGTCGCCTGTGCTGAGAAAAACCAGGCTCGAAAGATCAGGCTCAGAAGGGCCAGGATACTCCAACAAATAGCCCGCGCCGAGGTCCAAACTGCGGAGCACCGACGCCAACACCCGTGCCGTTACGGATCTGGTACACCGTGTCGAACAGGTTGATCACGTCGAAGCGCACCGACGGCACATCCTCGGCATCTCTGCTGGCCAGAAAAGGCAAGGCTTGGTTGATTCCGACATTCACTTGCCGGTAGTAGGGCAGGTGCGCTCCATTTGGCACAATTGTGCCATCCGGTAAATCCAGCTGGGCCCTCAGTCCCGAACCGTAGAGAATGTCGGCGCTGAAGCGCGTGCTGTGCCAGCGATAGGACGCCCCGGCGGACGCGGTGTATTGCTGCTCGTGATCCAGCGAGATGTAGTGCGATGCAACGTAGGTGAGCTCTTCTGGCGAGAAGTTGAATTGCGCGGTCTCGAACCCCTTGCCACGTGCCCGCTGGGTCGCAAGGTTGGCATAGACCGTGAAGTTTTTGGCAGTGTAGCTCGACGTGAGCTCCACGCCGTACTGTTGCCCGTAGCGATAGTTGAAGGGCGTGAGAATGATCGGCGCGCCGAACTGGCCCTCGTCGACGAGGTCACGGGACTGCTTGTAGTAGGTGTCCAGCCCGAGAACCAGACCGGTCGGGAAGCGCTGCTCGATGCCGACGTCGTAATAGTTGGCCTTCTCGGGCAATGGCGGGTCCGCCGCCAGAATGCCGCCGCCCGGTGCGTTGGTTGTATTCAGGAATCTGGAGAGGGTCCGGGTGCCGACCAGCTCGAAGGCGGGCGGCGAGAAATAACGGGAGTAGCCGCCATGCACTGCCATGCCTTCGATCGGTGTCCAAACCAGGTTCACGCGTGGGCTGACCTGGTGTGCGCTCGTATAGGCGCTCACGTGATCGAAGCGCACGCCATAGTTGAGAGTGAGCGGCTGCAGGATCTTCCACTCGTCCTGTAGGTAGACGCTCTCGATCATCTGCGTCTCGGCGGAGTTGTCGGCAACGGCAAAGGGTTGATCGAACTGCGGGTTGTAGAGCGGGTCGCCCGGTGTGTTGTTGAAAGGCTGGCAAAGATATGGATCGGGTACCGTTCCGGTTCCTGCGCAGGAGGCGGGGAGCACGAGGGAAGTCGTCCGGCTGGTGGCAGAGTCGCGCTGCACGTAGAAGCCCGCGCGAACGATATGCGCATCACCAGCGTGATAGGCGCTGTCAGTCTGCCATCCGTACGCTACATCGCGCTTGTACGCGTACTGCGCCAATCCATTGTACAAAATATCGCCCACAACGCCGGGTATGAACGTCAGGCTCGAATAGCGCGCCGTCAGAGAGCTCTGGATATCGAACGCATCCTCCGAGTGTTGGAAGCTGACGATCCCGTAGTGAGTAATCTCGGTCTGGTTCTCGTCCAGGTCTTGGCTTGGAAATTCGGTCCGGCCATTGACGGTGAGCCCGATCGACGGCTCCAGTCCGACTCGTTGGGGGATCTGAAACTTGCCGTGCGAGGTGCCGAGAATCCAGCTGACGCGATCTTGCGGGTCGAGGATGTATTCGAAGTAGCCGAAGCCGTGATATTGCGTGGTCTCATCGTGCCGGGGTGTGCTGCTGCCGTCGGGCGACTCGATGCCGAGGTTGTTGCGCAGGAAGTCGCCGGTCACGAAGTAGTTGAAGTTTCCGGAGGAGCCGCCGTGGAAGAGGCTGGGCTCGATCGTGTTGTGACTGCCGCCGTAAAGGGAGACTTCGCCGTGGGGCTCGATGACGCCGCTCTTGGTCGTCAGGTCGACGATGCCAGCGGTGCGCAGCCCGTACTCGGCCGGGAGTGCCCCCATGACGAGTTTCATTGACTCGACCAGGCGCGGATTCAGGCTTTGCCCAAAGACGCTGATGCCTTCCGGAAGAATGATCCCGTTCAGGCGGTACTGCAGTCCGTTGTGCTCGCCGCGCACGTGGAGTTGCCCAAAAGAGTCTTGAGTGACGTCGGGTGCTCGCAGAATGACCTGGTTGAGCAGCGTGTTGTCGCCCCCGGGAATGGCTTGGATCGCCTCCGCATCGACGGTGTAGGTCGAGGCGCCGGTCTTGGTCTCGATGCTGGCGCGTGCCTGATTGAGCCTTTGCGCGCTGATCACGACTGACGGGACGTCCGCTGCCGGAACATCCGCGGTCGGTGTCGGTGCTGTGCCACCGGAGCCCTCTTCTGTAACAGCCGGGGCGTTGGCTGGCAGCGCGCCTGCCGCCGCCATGTTGGCAGAAGGCTCGGCAGCTTGTGCAATCACGGGGCAGGCGGACACTACCGCCAGTGTCGCGGCGACCGCGGCCCCCGTGTTGTTCGATCGAAACATGAGATCACTCCTGCGTGCTTCGCGCGGCACCCGGCTGGAATTACCAGCTACAGCGGATGCAATGACGCGCAAAGCGGGCGGTCAAACTCGACGCCACAGCGAAGTGCCTCTGACGCTCACAGAGGAGTCGTGAGAGGAAATCACCGGGCGATAGCGGGTCGTTAGATCAGGAGGAAGTCAGGAGGACCGCGGGGCAGGAATGTCCCAACACGGCGGCGCGCGCAGCGAGGCGCTGCGCGTCGTTCCAGCGGTACGAGCGCGACGAGCACCGGCTTGCCCGCGGGCGCCGCTTGCGCCGCAGAGCCCGCCGTGCCGCTGAAATGGACGCACAGGTCGCAGTGTCCGTTCTCATGCACGCGGTCGGCGAAGCCGTGCGCCGAATAGGCGTACAGTCCCACGACCAGCGTGAGGGCCGCGATCAGCGCGACCAGACGATTGCGGCGAAGACGCGTACTCAAGGAAAAGCGACCTGTCCTGGAAAACTATGGGGACCTGAAGGTCCTGCAACAAGCTAGCCAAGCGTAGCTTGGGAGCCCTACATACGGCAACCAGTGCCATAATGAAGGGGTGAAGCTGAACCCCGACAGCCTGACCACCCATCTCGAGCAGAAGCTACTGCCCGTGTACCTCATTTCCGGCGACGAGCCCCTGTTGACGGGTGAGGCGGCGGATGCCGTGCGCGCCCGCGCGCGGGCGAATGGCTTCACCGAACGTGAGACTCATTTTCTAGACCGCGGCGCCGATTGGGACGATGTGCGCGCTTCCGCCGGCAACCTCTCGCTTTTTGGATCGCGACGCGTGGTGGAGATCCGGCTGCCCACCGGCAAGCCTGGCGTCACGGGCAACAAGGCGTTGGTTGCACTCCTCGAGCGCACCGATCCCGATACGGTTTATCTCATCCTCACACCCCGTTTGGATCGCGACGCGCAGAATGCCGAGTGGGTACGCGCCGTGGAAACCAACGGCGCCTGGGTACAGGTCTGGCCGATCGATGTTGGCCGACTTCCGGCGTGGCTTCGCGCGCGCTGTCGGCGTCTGAAGCTTGATGCGACGGATGACGCCTTGGAACTTCTGGCGGAGCGCACTGAAGGTAATTTGCTCGCGGCGCATCAGGAATTGGAAAAGCTGACGTTGCTCGCGCGCGATGGGCGGGTCACCATTGACACGATTCTCGCTAGCGTGACCGACAGCGCACGATTCGATGTATTCCAACTCGGCGAGGCGGTACTTGGTGGAGATGCGGAGCGCGCGCTACGGATGATCGCGGGTCTGCGCGGCGAGGGTACCGAGCCAACACTGGTGCTTTGGGCGCTCACCAAGGCGATCCGGGATCTGTGGAATGGGATCGCCAATCCCATGGCAGCCAAATCCCGCAGCTGGGGCCGACCATCCGCGGCACTCGATCAGGGCTTGCGGCGCGCCGGACGGCTTTCATTTCAGGCGCTTACCGTGCGCGCTGGACGCGCGGACCGTATGGTGAAAGGGCGCCTGGCGGGCAACGCGTGGGACGAGATCGCGCTCCTGGCAGCGGACATCTGCGGTCGATCCCCCCTCGCCGCACCGGCAAGTGTGCTGAAATGATGCAAGAGGTTTTCCGAGTCGGCGCGAAGCGCACGAAAATATGCAACCGATAGGTCTCTTTGGCGGCGAGTTCGATCCGATCCACAACGGGCACCTGCGCACGGCTTTCGAGCTTTGGCAGGAACTGCACCTGACCGAGGTGCGCATTTTGCCCACCGGAAACCCACCGCACCGCGAGGCACCTTATGCGAGCGCAGAGCTGCGCCTGCAGATGGTCCGAGCGGCGGTCGCGGACCAGCCTGCGTTCGTCGTCGACGACCGCGAGATCCGCCGTGGCGGGATGTCGTATTCGGTCGATACCCTTACGGAGCTGCGGGCCGAATTTCCCAGCCGCTCCTTGTGTCTATTGCTCGGAATGGACGCTTTTCTGGGCTTGCCCAATTGGCACCGCTGGCGCGAAATTCTGGACCTCGCGCATGTGGTGGTCGCCACGCGCCCGGGCTGGAAAGCGCCGACCATGGGGCCGCTCGGTGCCGTTATGGTAGATCGCGGCACGGGAACCATCCGGGAGCTGCACGACAAGACCGCGGGGCGGATCTACATTCATGCCAACACCCAGCTCGAGATTTCCTCGACCGAGCTGCGCCAGCTGATCATTGCCGGGCGGGATCCCCGGTATCTCGTTCCCGACTCAGTCCGACAGATCATCCGGGAGACGAGGTGCTATGCTCCTCGCCAGCGTTGATACCCAACCAGGAGAATCATCTTAACCACATGACAATCCGTACACGCCCGCGCCGCTCCCCGCAGCGCGTCTCGCCGTTGCAGGAAACCGTTACGGCCGCGCTTGACGACATGAAAGCAGTCAACGTCAAGGTGCTCGATGTACGAGGGCTCACAGACATTGCCGACACCATGGTCATTGCTTCCGGCAACTCCGACCGGCATGTCCGCTCCATCGCCGACAACGTCGCCCGAAAAGCGAAAGAAGCAGGCTTCCGCCCGCTCGGCACCGAAGGCGCGCGCGACGGTGAATGGGTGCTCGTGGACCTCAACGATATCCTCGTGCATGTAATGCTCCCCCGCGTACGCGAGTTCTACGGCCTCGAGCGGCTGTGGGACGCGGGAGAAGTCGGCGCCTCCGTAGAGAGCAAGCCGGGACCGAAGGCTGTTCCGGACTCGCCTCCCAGCCCTCCGAAGCCGACCAAGGCCCGGCGCGCGGCCCCTCGCCGGCAACGCCCCGCAACCTGATTCCGGGGGCCGGAAGCAGCGGTGCGCGTCCGCCTGATCGCCATCGGCTCGCGCATGCCGAAGTGGGTGCGCGAGGCCTACGAGGATTACATAACGCGCTTGGCCTCGGGGCTGAAGGTCTCGCTCGTGGAAATCGAGGCGGGCCCGCGTAGTAGCGCGCGCGTCGCAGTCGGCGCGCGGCCGACGCGGGCAATCCAAGTCGAGGCCCAGAAGCTGCTGGGCGCCCTCCGCAAAGACGACTTCGTCGTCGCTCTGGACGAGCACGGCACGGAGCTGACGACCCGTGAGCTCGCCGGCTGGCTGAAGACGCGGATGCAAGATGGCCGTGACCTCGCGTTTCTGATTGGCGGCCCGGATGGCTTTAGTCCCGAAGTGCTCGATCGCAGCGACTTCAAGTGGTCCCTATCCCGACTGACTTTCCCGCACGCGTTGGTGCGCGTGGTGCTGGCGGAGCAGCTGTATCGGGCGCATGGCGTGTTGACCAATCATCCGTATCATCGCGACTAAATGGGCCCGAGCCAGTCTGCAAAACCCCTTGTGTGCCTCGCTTCCGTCTCCCCGCGGAGGCGCGAATTGTTAGCGCAGATCGGCGTGCCACACTCCGTCAGGGGCGCCCATATCGATGAGACGGCTCACCCGGGCGAAGCGCCTCGGGACTACGTCATGCGCATGGCGCGCCAGAAGGCACTCACTGTCCGGGAGAGCGGTGAGCCGCTTCCCGTGTTGGCAGCCGATACTACTGTTGTGCTGGACGATGTGATCTATGGAAAGCCGCGCGACCGCGCCGACGGCATCGGGATGCTGGAGCGGCTCTCGGGACGGACGCACGAGGTTCTGACCGCTGTTGCAATGGCAGACTCGCGTGGCATCGCTATGCGGCTCAGCGAGAGCGCGGTGCGATTTCGCACCCTCACCCTGGAGGAATGTGCTGCATACTGGGAAACTGGCGAGCCGCACGACAAGGCGGGGAGCTACGCGGTGCAAGGTGGCGCGGCGGTGTTCATCGAGTCCTTGCGCGGCAGTTACTCCGGTGTCATGGGATTGCCGCTGTTCGAAACCGCTGAGCTGTTGCGTGCGGCCGGTCTCGGCTACTGGAACGGGAGGAACTGATCGTCCGATGGCGTTGTAGGTTGTTCGTCGGAGCACGTCATTGAGCATTGAGATTCTGGTCAACATCGCGCCACGCGAGACGCGTGCCGCGGTGGTCGAGAACGGAGTCCTGCAGGAGATCTACCTCGAGCGCACCAGTCGGCGCGGGCTCGTGAGCAATCTCTACAAGGGCCGCGTGTCGCGCGTGCTGCCGGGCATGCAGGCGGCCTTTGTCGACATTGGGCTCGACCGCACTGCATTTCTCCATGCAGCCGACATCGCAGGCACTCCGCCTGAGGAGACCGTCGTGGGACTGTCGGCTGCAAGTGTGTCCCAACAGGTCGAGGACATCCGGCGCCTGGTCAACCAAGGTGACGACATTCTCGTGCAGGTCATCAAGGATCCGATCGGCACAAAGGGCGCGCGACTGACGACATTCGTCGCGCTGCCGTCCCGCTATCTGGTCTACATGCCGCGCGGAGAGGGGATCGGGGTCTCGGCGCGCATCGAGGATGAGAGCGAGCGGCAACGGTTGAAAAGCGCGATTGTGAGCCTGCTGCCGCCCGGCGCGCTGGGTGGGTACATCCTGCGCACTGCGGCCCAAGGCGTTTCGATCGAGAGCTTGCGCGAGGACATGGCCTATCTCGACAAGCTCTGGAAGCATGTCCGGGTACGCGCCACGGAAACCGAGCCTGGAACCATCGTTCACGAGGATCTGCCTCTGGCACTGCGCGTGTTGCGGGATGAGTTGTCCCGAGGCGTGAGCCGTGTGCTTGTCGACTCGGCGCGCGAGCATGCTGAAATGATTGCGTTCGCCGCGGCGTTCATGCCCGATGCCGCGACCCGCATCGAGCTGTATGCCGGAACGCGGCCGATCTTCGACCTCCATGGTATCGAGGAGGAAATCGCGAAGGCACTCGAGCGCAAGGTGACGTTGAAATCCGGCGGACACCTGGTCATCGATCAGACTGAGTCCATGACCACCATCGATGTGAACACCGGCGCCTACGTCGGGCACCGCAATCTCGAGGAGACGATCTTTCGTACCAACCTCGAGGCTGCAGTGGCGATCGCACGGCAATTGCGGCTACGCAATCTCGGCGGCATCATCATTATCGACTTCATCGATATGCATGATGAGTCGCATCGACGCCAGGTGCTTGCCGCGCTGGAACGTGCTCTGGCTGGCGATCGGGCACAAACCCACATCGTAAGCTTGTCACCGCTTGGGCTCGTGGAAATGACGCGCAAGCGCACCCGCGAGAGTCTGGAACATCTGCTGTGCGCGCCGTGTCCAATCTGCGAGGGCCGCGGCTTCGTCAAAACACCGGAAACGGTGTGCAACGAGATCTTTCGCGAGATAGTGCGACAAAGCCGGCAGTTCGCCAGTCGGGAACTGCTGATACTGGCGCATCAGGACGTCGTGGATCGGCTTCTCGATGAGGAGTCGACAACACTCGCAGAGCTCGAGGCACAGGTCGCGCGTCCCATTCGTCTTCAAGTAGAGGGGCTATACGGCGTCGATCAGTACGACGTCGTGCTTATTTAGGGTAGGGCTTCGCCCGACTTTCCTGCGTCCGGTATGCCGGCCAGTCGAAGCGACCCGCTACATATAGGGCGCTGCGCGCCGGGGGAATCAGGGTTCTGTCATGCATTCGGTCGAGCGCGGGCCCACAACCTCAGGAATGTCTGAGGCGCCAAGATGGCAGGGTTTGCGCGCGGCCGCGTGGGTCCTGGCCGGCGTCGTTGCGCTCATCGGTATCGTGCTGCTCGCCTATCAAATCGCCGTGGCGAGAGTGCCCCAGCATCGGGCGGCGCTCGAGCGCCTCGTGCGTGCGCAGACCGGTCTGGATATCCGCTTCGATGAGCTGGGCTTGCATTGGGGCTGGTATGGCCCGGAAGCCGTGTTCCGGCGCGTTGAGCTGGGTGAGCCGGGTCGTTCCACCGTGCTCCTGCGGGCACCGGAGCTCGTCGTGGGCTTCGACCTCTGGCAAACCCTCCGCACCGGACAGTTCGAGGCGGGCAGGATCACGCTCGTCGCGGCTGACATTGACCTCACCGGAGCTCGGCGGGGCGCAGGCGCTGCTCTGACCACGGAGGCCGCCGCCGCTCCTGGCGCCGGCACGAGTGTCTCCGGCAGCAACGGCATCCGGATCCTGGAGGGCTGGCAGGGAGGGCGCGTGGACTTCGATGGAGGTACGCTGCGCTTGCCCGATCCGGCGAACGGCTCGAATCCCCTGACCCTGCAGATCCGGCGTGCCTCGCTGCGGCGGGTGACTTCGGAGTGGAGCGGCTACGGCCTGGTATTCCTCCCCGATCGTCTGGGCCGTACGGCGCGGCTCGCGATACGTTTGGACGGGGATCTCGAGCAGCCCCGTGGCTTGAGCGGCTCCGTGCGCTTCGAAGGTCGTCGGCTCGCCTTTGGAGGCTGGCGCGAGCTGCTCACGCGAATGCCGGAAGCGGCGCGTTATCTGCCACGCGCAGGTGGCGGCGATGTCGCGGTAAACATCGAATTCACTCGAGGTCGCATCGTCAAGGCGAGCGGCAAGATCAATGGAGGCGGGCTGGAGTTCGCCCCCCTGGACGACCCCACTCGCGCGGCGTTCACTCTGGATCAGTTGCGCGGTGACTGGCGCCTGGCCCACCGGGAGACCGGCTGGCGCCTGCAAGTCGAATCGCTGGAGTTGGGAGAGTCGGGTGCCGGCGCGCCCGCCAGCCTGGGCCTCGAAGCGACTCCCTCGGGGAGCTGGATTCGCGGCACGTTGGAAGAGGCTCCGCTGCAGACGGTAGCCGCGGCCGCGCGCTGGTTCGCGCCGCAATTCGACCTATCCGGCGTCGGCGTAACGGGGACCGTCCGGAACGTCGTGTTTGATTGGAATACGGCGCGCCCGGCGGGCGAGCGGCTGCGAGCGGCCGCGCGACTCGCGGAGGTGGCGATCGCGCCGCCATCGCAGAGCTACGCGTTGACCGGACTGTCAGGGCAACTGTCCGGCAACGAGACCCAGCTGAGCGCCCAACTGACTGCGCGCTCGGCACGGCTCGAGCGGCCGCAATTTCCCTTGGGCGGTGTGCGGGTCGAGGCGCGCTTGGCCATCAGCCGCGCCGCCAATTCCTGGCAGATCAAAACAGAGCAGCTGGAGCTGCAACACGAGACCGCCCGCCTGAGGGTCGAGGGAATCCTGACGTCCGCCGACTCGAGCGAGCCATATGAAGTCGACGCGCGCGCCGAGTTGACCGGCGCCGACGTCCCGCAGTTGAAACGACTTGCGGGGGACAATCTGGCCAGTGCCTTTGGCGCCGCGTTTTCCCAGCTCACTTCGGGTCACATCGAGCAAGCGCAAGTCGAGTTACATGGTCCGTTGGCTAGCGGCGAGCTCGCGGTGAGCGACGCGGTGCTGTCCGGTGGCGACCTGTGGCCGGAAGTGCGAGGGATCAAGGCGCGTATCGAGTGGCGGGGGCCGCGCGTTCATGCCGAAGTGTCGGGGGCGCAGTTGCAACTTGTGGCCGGCATCCCTGCGATTGACACGGTACACGGCGCCTTGATTTTCGACAGTGGCCACCTGCGCCGCTCGACCCTGATCGGCACCTGGCTCGGCGGGCCTGTAACGTTGAATCTCGGCGAACGGAAAGAGCGTGGCGCGGTGGTGTTGGCGATCCAGGGTCACGGCGTGTTGGATGCGCGTCAGCTGGCTCTGGCGGCGACTGCCGGGACCGTCATCGATGAGAGTCGCGCGCCGACGGGGCATTCCGAGTGGAACGGCGAGCTCGCCTATTTGGCGGGCACCGATTCCAAAGCCGCGCAATGGCAGGTGCGCGCCGATTCGAATCTCGTAGGTATCGTCAGTCGTCTGCCGGAGCCGCTGCCGAAAGCCAGCGGTGCGGCCGTGCCGCTGCGCGTGGAAGCGCAGGGAACGGCCAGCGAGGCGCAACTGCGTGTGAGCCTGGGCGATCGCATGCGGAGTGTGCTCGCGCTACGCCGCCGCAACGGCGCAACCTGGCAGGTCGAGCGGGGCAATGTGCAGTTTGGCAGGGCGCCTGCCGTGTTGCCTGCCGAGCCGGTCGTGTTAGTCAACGGCCGTCTGCGGCAGCTCGATTTGCCTTCTTACGTCGTGGCCTGGCAGCAGTTGCGTGCCGAGCCGGCGGCGCCGGCGATTCGAGCGGATCTCATGGCAGGGGAGCTGTTGGTGGCCGGCCATAGCTATCGCGACGTGCGGGTGCTGGCACAGCGGACCGACCTCGGCGCGGATCTGCGCCTGCAGTCGCCGGAAATGCTAGGTACCGCGCAGTGGCCCGCGAATCCTGACATGCTGCACCCGGCCCGCTTTCATTTTGCAAAACTTCATGTCCCGGACGGCGATGCGTTTGCGGCCAGCGGCGAGTTGATTGCGGCGCTCGGTCCGGCGACGGACTTTTCGGTGGATGACATCGTCTGGCAAGGGCGCTCTATCGGCAGCGCGCAGGCCACGATCCTGTCGGGCGGCAATGTGGTCGACGTGACGGATCTACGGCTCAGCGGCAGCACGCAGGATGTGACCGGAACGATGCACTGCGAGGGTGTTGGTTGCCGGCTGCGATTCAACCTGGACAGCTCGGATGCGGCCGCGACATTGCAGGACTTCGGATTCCGGGCCGACCTGACCGCTGCGAAAGCGAGGTTGGATGGCGACCTGGAGTGGCGGGTCGGCGCCGATCGGCCCGCCCTGGCGACCCTCACGGGGCGCCTCGACATGCGGCTCGCGGACGGGACGACTCGGGCCGAGTTGGATCCGGAAGAGTCGCAGGGAACTCCGTTCGCGCTGCTGCTCGTTCCTGCGTTGGTCAGCGGCATGGGTGCGGAGCCTGCCGGGCTGCGTTTTTCCCGGCTGGAAGCCGACTTCGATGTGAGTAACGGTGAGGCGGTTACGTCGAACCTGCACTTCGACGGGGATGCCGAGATCCTGATGCGGGGGCGCGCGCGCTTGCTGACGCGCGACTACGACGAGCAGGTCTGGGTGCTACGGGGCGAAGGACGGCTGCCCGCAGCCGTGCGGCGTCTCGGGCCGACACCGCGTGTGGCCGCGGCATGGCTCTCGCTTCGCGAGCTGTTTGGGGGCGCGCGGCCCCAAGAAGGGGCGGAGGCACCGCTGCATTTGCAGGGCTCATGGGATGACCCCATAGTGGTAGCGGCGGAGTGAGCTACCCGAGGTGCAATGAAAGTCGCGGCGCTACAGATGACGTCCGGGCCGGACGTGGCGGCCAATCTCAAGGAGGCGGGAGGACTGCTCGAGGAAGCAGCAGCCCGCGGGGCCGCGCTGGCCGCCTTACCCGAAAATTTCGGCTTCATGGGGCTCCACGACGCGGATAAGCGCGCTGTGGCGGAGAGTGACGGCGATGGCCCTATCCAGGACTTTCTCGCGAGCACGGCGCTACGGCTTCGTATGACCGTCGTAGGGGGCACGCTGCCGTTGCGAGCCGATGGCGGTGGCCGGGTGGCGGCTGCCTCGCTGGTTTATGGTCCTGACGGCAAGCGTATCGGGCGCTACGACAAGATCCATCTGTTCGACGTCGATATTCCAGGCAAGCCCGGGGCCGCTAATGCAGAGCGCTATCGCGAGTCGGCTCATGTCGCACCGGGATCGAATGCCGTCGTAGTCGACACTCCTGCGGGCCGTCTCGGGCTCTCGGTATGTTATGACGTGCGCTTTCCGGAGCTGTTTCGGGCCCTGAGCGCTTCTGGAGCGCAACTGCTCACGATTCCATCGGCTTTCACCGCCCCGACCGGCCGCGCGCATTGGGAGACCCTGATGCGTGCGCGAGCCATAGAGAACCTCTGCTATGTCATTGCGCCCGCGCAGTCGGGTTTTCACCCGAGCGGCCGCGAGACTTACGGCGACACCATGATCGTCGATCACTGGGGCCGCGTTTTGCAGCGGCTGCCCCGCGGCCGGGGATGTGTGGTGGCCGATATCGATCTCGGCGCCCAGGCGGAAGTCCGTAACAACTTCCCGGCGCTCCAACACCGCGTCTTCGCGGCAACCCAAATCTGACCGACCCAAAACTGACGGACGAGCCGACTGATGAAAGAATCGCAGGTAACAAACACCGCTGACCCTTTGAGCATTGCACGGGATCTGATCCTGAGCCCCAGTGGGCTGGATGACCGTCGTCTGGATCGTGTTTTCGGCGAGGTGTTGGCACACTCCGTCGATTTCGCCGACCTGTACTTCCAGTTGGCGCACCAGGAGTCCTGGTCGCTGGAGGACGGGATGGTCAAGGATGGCAGCGCGAGTATCGAGCAGGGGGTCGGGGTCCGAGCGCTCGCGGGCGAGAAGACGGGCTTCGCCTATTCCGATGAAATCGTACTGCCGGCTTTGGAGGAAGCTTCGCGCGCGGCACGGGCGATTGCCGTGCAAGGCGGCGAGCGCCGAGTGCGTGCCTGGAATCCACAGGCCGGACACCAGTTGTATGTGCCGATTGATCCGGTGGGTTCATTGTCCACCGAGGACAAAGTCGCGTGGCTCGAGCGTGTCGATCGCGAGGCGCGGCGCATGGATCCACGCGTCGTGCATGTCACTGCGAGTGTCACGGCCGTCCACGATGTGGTCCTCATCGCGACCAGTGAGGGGCAACTTGCAGCCGACGTGCGCCCGCTCGTGCGTTTCAATGTTTCGGTGCTCGTCGAGCAGAATGGGCGTCGGGAGCAGGGCTACGCCGGGATGGGTGGCCGTTACTCGCTCGCCGATCTGGTCGCGGGCGACCGGCCTCTGGAGCTGGCCCGCGAAGCGGTGCGCCAGGGCTTGGTCAACCTGGAGGCGATTCCGGCACCGGCGGGTCCCATGACTGTTGTGTTGGGTCCGGGCTGGCCGGGGATTTTGCTGCACGAGGCGATCGGGCATGGTCTCGAGGGGGACTTCAACCGCAAGGGCACCTCGGCTTTTGCCAATCGAATCGGCGAGCGGGTGGCGGCGGCGGAGTGCACGGTCGTCGATGATGGCACGCTCGCGCAGCGGCGCGGCTCTTTGAACATCGATGACGAGGGCACACCCACTCAATGCACCATGCTGATCGAGAACGGGATCCTGAAAGGTTACATGCAGGACCGTCTCAATGCGCGGTTGATGGGGGTTCCTGCTACCGGGAACGGCCGGCGCGAGTCATTCGCCCACCTGACTCTGCCGCGCATGACCAACACGTACATGCGGCCCGGTCCGCATGACCCGCAGGAGATCATCCGCTCGGTAAAAAGTGGTATCTACGCTGTGAACTTTGGCGGCGGCCAGGTCGATATCACCTCGGGCAAGTTTGTGTTCTCGGCGAGCGAGGCGTACGCCATCGAGAATGGCCGCCTGGGCGCGCCCCTCAAAGGCGCGACGCTGATCGGCAACGGACCCGACGTGCTCACCCGTGTGGCCATGGTTGGAAACGATCTAAAGCTCGATGAGGGCGTGGGCACGTGCGGTAAGGAAGGCCAGAGCGTTCCCGTTGGTGTTGGTCAGCCGACGCTGAAGATCGAGGGTTTGACTGTCGGCGGCACAGGCACGGGCTGAGCCTTACGCTGACGTTGCGTAGAAACGTACGTGAAAGCGCGCGTTTCTGCGCGAACTCCTGTGGCAAACAGGCTTGCTTTTGCATTTCTGTACAAAGACAACGCGATAGCGAGTCGCGTTGCGCAGTGCAGCTTCTCCATGATGTGCGTGCGGGGGTGAGCAGGATGCTCATAACGTGCGCACGGACGCGCACCCCTCGCTCTCCATTGCGATAGGCTCATCCTTCGAGGTCACAGTTCCGTCATGGTGCGCCCTGCGATCCAGTGGTGCAGCAACGAACTCATGATCCGTCGCCCGGTCGAAACTCGAGCCGAATTAACTTAAGCGAGCACATACAGTGTCTGACTTCAGCGACGCGGATCGCCGCAATGGCGAAGCTGTGAAATCCTGCACGCCACCTGCGGCGACAGGTCCGTACTTTGCTGCCACCGATTTGCCCCCGTCGAAGAAGGACAGCACGATGCACGTAGATACCGCAGTCACATCTGAATTGCCGAAGCTGAATCTCCCGCCCGATCTGCTGACCGAAGTCAAGCGTGGGGGCAACAAAGCGAAGACCGATTTCGGCGTCGAGGGTCTCAACAAGCCGTCATTGTTCGGTCGGCTGGTGGAGAAACTGGTCGGCAAGAGCGCACGTTGATTTCGATTTCTTGATTTGGACTCCATCCGCCGGGGACTCCCCTGACAGGGCGTCCCCGGCGTGGTATGCGGCGCACCCAAAGGTTCCGCTTGACGCCTCATGCGGGTAGGATGGAAACCTTATGGAGCCCAACGCCCCTCAGCGCTTCTCGCGACCCGTCTACGAGGGGCTCCCTTGGCTCTACATTCTCTGCGGCATCGCAGCGCTCGTAGGAAGCTATCTGCTTCCTTCAGGCCCGTTGAGTGTTATTGCAGGTGTGATCGGGCTCGCGGGTGTGCTGGGTGGCGTCGTGATCCTGTTGCGACGGCGGGACTATCGTGAGTTGCGCTCACAGTACGCCGACCCGGGTTCGCTCAAAGTTGCCGGGCCGCCGGGCGACAAAAAAAAGGAGTGAAGCGCGCCGCGCTGCTACTTCGCCAAAGGCTCCACGCCGGTTTTGATCAACCCTTCGGTCTCGATGCCTTCGTTGGCCGCCTGCGATTGCAACGCCTGCAGTCCCGGCACCGTATCGGTCATGGTGTTGCGAGTCTTCGCCAGACGCTCATCCACGTAGATGAGCTCGTGTTTACCGAGCACCACCACATCGCCATCGTTCAAATAGTGCCGGCGCACGCGCTTGGATTTGACATAGATTCCGTTGGTGCTGTTCAAATCCTCGATGACGCACGAGTTGGGCGTGGTCACGATCTGACAGTGATGACGGCTGACAAAACGGCTGTCGACCTGCAGGTCATTGTCAGGAGTCCGACCGACAATGATGCGTCCGACACAGAGTGGCATTTCCTGCACGGTGCGGCCGTCGGTGGCCACGAGGATCCGGCCGACGATGGGCGCTGAATGGCTGGCGGTCTGCCCGGCTCGTTGCGGCGAGTGCTCCGGCATGACTTCGAAGTTGTGGTGCGGCCGCGCGGCGTACTCGACCCACTGCAACTCTTCCACCGCTTCCTTGATGTCCTCGACAGCAACGATGTCGCGGTTGGCCGTATAGGCCGCCATCATGCTCGTATCGCACAACGTGTTGATCAGGCGTGGCACGCCGCCCGTGTAGCGAAACAGCTCCGGGAAGGTGTCCTCGGCGAAAATCTGGCGATCGCCGCCGCCGGCGACTTCCAGCCGATGTTGGATGTAAGCGCGCATCTCGGCCTGCGTCAGGGTGCTCAGGTGAAAGCGCAGGCGGATACGTTGAGTCAGCTGCACCAGCTCGGGGGCATCGAGCTTCTCGTTGAGCTCCGGCTGGCCGGCGAGAATGATACGCAGCACTTTTTCTTTCGTGGTCTCCACGCCCGAGAGCAGCCGGATCTCCTCCAGGACGCGCATGGAGAGGTTCTGTGCCTCGTCCACGATGAGCAGTACCTTGCGGCCCGCCGCATACTGCTCGATCAGAAAGTTGTTGATGGTGGCAATGAGCTCTGCCTTCTTCATCTTGAAAGGCGAGAACCCGAATTGCACCAGCACGGCTTGTAGGAAGTCGATAGCCGACACCTGCGTCTGGTTGATCTGGGCAACCACGACGTCCGACTGGACCTCCTTCAAAAACGATTCGATCAGCGTGGTCTTGCCCGAGCCGATCTCACCTGTGATCACGACGAAGCCGTCGGTGAACCAGATGGTCGACTCCATGTACGCCTTCGCGCGGGCATGCTGCTTCGACAGGTACAGGAACTGAGGATCCGGGCTCAGTCGAAACGGGAGTTCTTTGAGTTTGAACGGTTCGAGGTACATGGATGCTCGCGCCTGACGCCTCTAGGGCGCTTTCAGCCTTTCGATTCCTTGCCGCGTGACAACAGCGGGAGCCGCACTTGGACTCGAGTATCGAGCCGATATTACGGGATGCGTATCCCCGGGGCCAACTCCGAGAGCAATTGGCGTGCCCGGCGGTCACGGCGCGCGCGCGTGGGCTCTACCACCGTCAGATGTCCTACTTTTCGACCCTGGCGGGGTTCCTTGTGGTAGTCATGGAGGTGAATACCCTCCCATCCCAGAACCGTCGCCCTTGGCGGTACGCTGCCGATGAGGTTCACCATGGCACTGTAGCCGGTGGGGCGCGTCGAGCCGAGGGGTAGATCCAGGATCGCCCGCAGGTGATTCTCGAACTGGCTGGTTATGGCGCCTTCGATCGTCCAGTGGCCGGAATTGTGTACCCGAGGGGCCATTTCGTTCGCCAGCAAGCGTCCATTACGCACAAAGAATTCGATGGTCAGAATTCCTGTGTAACGAAAATGCGTTAGGACACTTTGCAGGTAACTGGCCGCAAGGCGTTGCCAACGTGGCGGCCCATAGGGGGCACGCGTCAGTCGCAGAATGCCGCTTGCGTGCACGTTGCCATTCAAAGGGTAGATGGCGATCTCGCCGCGGCGACTGCGCGCGCCGATGATCGACACCTCGCAATCGAAGGGAATCCACTCCTCGTAGATGAGGCCCATCGTCCCCATCTCGGCCCAGGCGTGTAACACGTCCTCTTGTGTTTTGACGACCGCCTGCCCTTTGCCGTCATAACCCAGGCGGCGTGTCTTGATCACACCTGGTAGACCGATGTCGCGGACGGCGCGCTCGAGTTGCGCGCGCGAGCTGACCGCTGCCCAACGGGTGGTTGGAATTTTCAGCCGCTCGAACAGGCGTTTCTCGCTGACACGGTCTTGCGCCGTGGCAATCGCTGGAATCGGAGGAGCGATGCGCGCTCCTGAATCAGCCAGCGTCCGCAACGCTTCGACCGAGACATTCTCCCAATCGATGGTGGCGACCTCGGCGCGCCCGGCGAGCTGCTTCAGGAGCTTTGAGTCGGTGAAGGAGCCTTGCAAAATGGGCGCGAGGCGGCTGGCCGGAGCGCCTTCGGCGGGATCGAGAAACAGAAAGTCCAGGCCTAACGGATAGCCCGCCAATGCGAGCATGCGGCCCAACTGGCCGGCGCCCAGGATAGCGACGGTCATAGACGGGATGCGATTCGCGGGTCTGGCTTATCGAGCACGCTGGAGGTTTGCTGCGCGCGGAACGCGTCCAATGCGGTGCCGATGGTGGGATGCTTGTTGGCGAGCAGCGCCGCGGCAAACAGCGCCGCGTTGGCCGCTCCCGCCGTCCCGATGGCAAAGGTGGCGACCGGTACCCCGGCGGGCATCTGGACGATGGAGAGCAGGGAGTCCAGGCCCTTGAGGGCTTTTGACTGTACGGGTACGCCCAGTACCGGCAGGCTGGTTTTCGCGGCGGTCATTCCGGGCAGATGCGCGGCTCCGCCAGCCCCGGCGATGATCACTTCCAGGCCGCGCGAGCGGGCCGTGGAGGCGTATTCGAACAGAAGGTCCGGTGTCCGATGAGCGGACACCACGCGCACTTCGTGCGCAATGGTCAGTTTGTCCAACATTTCGGCAGCAGTCTGCATCGTCTCCCAATCGGACGATGAGCCCATGATGATGCCGACGAGCGGTTTCATCGAACAATTGTACCGGAAGTGACCCGCTGACGATCAATCGGACGTTGCGGTGGGTGTTTCAGCTTCAAATAGCGCACGTAACGCGCGAAACAGCTCGCGGCCGGCGGGGCCGCCGGCACCCGTTCGGGTACGCTCCTCCTGAGCTGCGCCGACCCGGCGCGACCACTCGTCGCGATCGATACCAGAGCGCCAGCGTTCCAGCTCCGCAAGCGCCGAAGCCCCTTCGGTGATCAAACGCTCTCGCCAGGCCTCGACGCGTTTGAAGCGCTCGGTCTCGCGCGCGTCGATCCCGCTACGGGAGGCGAAAAAAGCCCGGATGGGCTCGAGGTCTACGTCACGCATGAGCTTGCCGATGTACTGCCGTTGACGGGCAAGACCACCGCGGGCGGTAATCCGCCGCGCTTCACGGATCGCGTCCATGACACGCTCGGGCAGATCGAGCTTTTCCAGATCACTGTCGCGCAGGCGAATCAGCTCCTCACCGATGTCCTGTGCGGCGTGAGCAGCGCGTTTGCGCGCGCTTTTGCTGGGCTCGTCAGAGTCGTCGGCGGGGTCTTGGCGGTGTTTAGGCGGTTGCGAGGTCACTGTCGTCTTCCGAAAAAGGGGCACGGGCCGGAGCACTGCGGGTCCCGGCTGGTACAATTCTGCCCTACTCCAGCGATCTCAAGCGGACGTGATGCAACAGCCGGCTGATTCCCAAGGCATAGATCAACTCAAGGACGTGGTCAGTTTCGTGCTGGACGAGGCCAGCCGTCAGGGCGCGTCACAGTGCGAAGCCGACGCCCACGTGAGCAAGGGCCTCGGAGTGACCGTACGGCTCGGTGAGGTCGAGACCATCGAGTACCAGCGCGATCGGGGTCTCGGAGTGACCGTTTACTTCGGTAAGCGAAAGGGCTCCGCGAGCACCGCCGATCTGAGTCGGGACGCGGTTCGTCAGACCGTCGAAAAGGCTTGCGCCATCGCGCGTTACACCGCAGAAGATCCTTACGCTGGCCTGATCGAGCCGGAGTTCCTGGCGCGGGACATTCCCGACCTCGATCTCGATCATCCGTGGTCACTCCTGCCGGAGGAGGCCATCGAGACCGCGCGGCGTTGCGAGGCCGCAGGTCTCGCGGTCGACTCGCGTATCACGAATTCCGAAGGCGGCTCGGTGAATACCAGTCGCCATGCGGGCGTGTATGGCAACTCCCACGGGTTTCTCGCCGGCGTCTCGAGTACGAGCCATTCTGTGAGCTGCTCCCTCATTGCCCAACAGGGCGAGGATATGCAGCGGGATTATTGGTACACCACGGCTCGTGACCCGGCCGATCTCGAGGACGTCGAGGCCATAGGGCGGGTTGCCGGCGAACGCGCGATCGCGCGGCTCGGTGCGCAAAGGTTGACGACCCGGCGGGCGCCGGTGGCTTTCTCGCCAGATATGGCGCGTGGGTTGATCAAACATTTCGCGGGCGCCATCCGTGGGGCTGCGCAGTACCGCAAGGCGTCCTTCTTGTTGGATGCGGCGGGGAAGCAGGTTTTCCCTTCTTTTTTCCAGATCTACGAGCGGCCCCATATCCCTAAAGCTCTGGCCAGCAATCCCTTCGATGACGAGGGGGCCGCGACGAAGGATCGCGACCTGATCCGCGATGGGGTTCTGGATGGCTACGTTCTCGGGAGTTATTCCGCCCGTCGGCTGGGATTGAAGAGCACCGGCAATGCCGGTGGGGTTCATAACCTCATCGTCGCGGCGCCGGGCCGGGCTCTGGATCAACAGAGCTTTCTGACACGGATGCACAATGGCCTGGTGGTCACGGAGCTGTTGGGTCAGGGAGTCAACGGAGTTACCGGAGACTATTCGCGCGGGGCGAGCGGCTATTGGGTCGAGAACGGGGCGATTGCGTATCCCGTGCACGAGATTACGATCGCGGGGAATTTGAAGCAGATGTTTCTCGATATCGTTGCCGTGGGGAATGATGTTGATACGCGCGGGACGATACGGACGGGCTCGATTCTCCTCGGGGAGATGACGATCGCGGGCGAGTGAGGCGGTAGTCGGGGCGGGTTGGTCCGCTGGACTGAACGACGGTTGAAGAGTTACTCGCGCCGGGACGCCAGAGTCAGCGCCGGGCGCGGCGCCTCTTGCACCAGGTCTCTCAATGTCAGGTTGCCGCAGCGGCTGTGGCGTGCTTCCTCGATCATCGCCAACATCCTGTCCAGCGACGGCACGGCTACGTTGCGCGGCGCGAGGTCTGCGCTTCCCTCGTCACGTGCGATGTCCAGAATCTCGTTCGCGGTGATTTGCCCGATGTCCCGCGCCGGGAGCAACTCATCGCTAGCCGTCACGACCAGGAGCTTCGCCCGCTCGAACTGCTCGACCAGACGGCCAATCGCGATGCCGGGGACGCCTAACTCCTCGGCCAGGCTACTCACCTTCCAGCGCTCGTTTCCGGTCAGGTGCGCGCGGCCCACGTAATACATGAGGCGCAACGCGAGCTGCTCGATCTCGAGGCACGAGAGGCGTACCTCCCGCAATCCGTGCCGCAGGTACACCGGGTTCTGGATGTAGAACGAGAGTTGCGCGCCGGCGAGCAGGATGAGCCAACCGAAGTAAGTCCACAGCAGGGCTCCCACGATGAACGCGAATCCCGCGTAGACGATCTGCAGGCGTGTGGAGTACATCACGAACGCAGTGAACAGCTTGCCGACCGCGGCCCATGACACGCCGGCGACCAGGGCGCCGATGAGCGCGGGCCGCCAATGTACCCGCGTGTTGGGTATGAGCATGTACATGCCCATGAAGAACACCGTTGCCATCGCGTAGGGAGCGACCGCGATCCCGATATAGCGCAAGGGCCGAACTCGAGCGACCTCTTGCAAGGCAGTCGTGTCGAGCGCCGCGTGCGTGAGTCCGATAAAACCCACCAGCAGCAACGGTCCGATGATGATGAGCGTGAGGTATTCGACAATCCGCCGCGCCAGGCTGCGTGGTTGATCAACGTGCCAGACGAAGTTGAAACTGTCCTCGACTTTCTTGATGGTGCCGATGAGGGTATAAGCCAGGAGCGCGAAACCAACGGAGCCGACGACGCCGCTGCTCACTCGATGCGCGAACTGGATGACCCGCCTGGCGAGCTCATCCGCAGCGGCACCGCCCATCGGACGGAAGAATTCGTAGACGATCGGCTCGAGATCGTGGCGCGCGCCGAAGACCTTCAGGATGGCGAATGCGAAGGCGACTATCGGAACGATCGACAGCAACGAGGTGTAGACCAGTCCCATGGCCCGCAAGTTGATATCACCGCGCCACAGGTCGCGAATGACGGCGTACGGGTAACGGAAAATGCGTAGCGAAATGCCCCACGTGTCGAACCCGGTCGAGGCCGGCCCGAAGAAGCACCAGTCGAGAAAGCTCCAGATGCGCGCCCACATGGGTGAGAGCCTATCTCATCCCCGCGGCGTCGATGAGCTAGGCTCTCATTAGCACCATGACGCCACTTTCAGGATTTCCGCAGCGGATCGTGTGCCTCACCGAGGAGACGACCGAGACCTTGTACCTCCTGGGGGAGGCGTGGCGCATTGTCGGCATCTCGGGCTTTACCGTGCGGCCACCGCAGGCCCGCAAGGAAAAGCCACGCGTTTCAGCATTTACCAGTGCGAAGATCGATCGGATCCTGGCGCTACAACCCGATCTGGTACTGGGGTTTTCCGACTTGCAGGCGGATATCGCCGCCGAGCTGATCAAGGCGGGTGTTGAAGTCCATGTGTTCAATCACCGCAGTATCGAGGACATCCTGCGGATGATCCGCACGCTCGGCGGGATGATCGGCTGCGAGGCAAAGACGCTCGAGCTGATCCGGCAGCTCACCGCGAGTCTGGCGCAGGTGCGCGAGCGGGCGGCTGCGTTGCCGCGCCGGCCGCGAGTCTATTTCGAGGAGTGGGACAGCCCGCAGATCTCCGGCATCCGCTGGGTGTCGGAGCTCGTTGAGTTGGCTGGCGGGGAGGACTGTTTTCCCGAGCTGGCAGTGCAGTCGTTGGGGCGGAATCGGATCATCGCCGATCCGTTGGAGGTGGTGCGGCGGGCACCGGACATCATTCTCGGGTCGTGGTGCGGGAAGAGGTTTCAGCCGAGCGAAGTCGCCGGGCGCGCGGGATGGGCCGAGGTGCCGGCGGTGCGGGATGGGTTTGTCAGGGAGATCAAGTCGCCGTTGATCTTGCAGCCGGGACCGGCGGCACTGACGGACGGGGTGCGGGCTGTGCAGGCGGTGATCGAGGAGTGGGCCGCGCGGTCGCTATAGGGCCCGGCGCTCGCGGGCGCGGAGTGTGGGGTCCAGGGATGGATTACTCGCGGAACGGCTTACAACCCGCGTTTTTCGCGAATGAGCTCGTAGGCTTCGATGATGAGTTGGGTGCGTTGTTTGGCATGCTCGATCATGGACTCGGGCAGGCCGTTGGCTTTGAGTTTGTCGGGGTGGTGGCGGCTCAATTGGCGGCGGTAGGCTTTGACGATCTCGTCGTTGCTGGCGCCGGCGGTGGTCTCCAGGACCTTGTAGGCCTGGTCGAGTTGCTCGGCGGAGGTGCTGCGGGCGTAGCTCTGGCCCTGGCCCTGGTGAAAGCTCCCGGTGCGAATACGCAGCACCGTCTCGATCTGCGCCAGCTCGAGGTTGGAGACGCCAATGCGATTGGCGACGCGGGTCATGAGTGCCCGTACCGGACCTTCCATGTTGTTACCGGCGAGGGCTGCGCGGATCTGGATTTCCACGAAGACGCGCAGCAACTCGGGGCGTCCCTGGCAGGCATGCCGCAGAGCATCCAACTCGGTGGCCGGATTGAAGCCGGGTTGCTTGCCGGCAGTGAAATAGTCGATGGCCGACCGGACCTGGGCGGGGTTCAAACGAAGATCCGACATCACGCCGCGGGCGGCGGAAATCTCGCGCTCGGACACGCGGCCGTCGGCCTTCGCGAGGTAACCCATCAAGCGGAAGGTGGTGCGGAAGAAGCGCTCGCCGATTTCGGCAAGGTTCTCGCCCGAGTTCAACCGTGCCTGATCCGGATCACCGCTGTGTTCGTCGAACTGGTGCCCGAGCACCACGCCCACGGCCGCGCCGATCGGTCCCAGTGTGAGCAGGCCCAGGACGCCCCCCACGACCTTACCGGTCCATTTCACTGCCATTGCCACATCACCGTTCCATCTTCGACCGTTGTCGTCGCCTCGACTCGCACCAAGCACGCGGACGCCCGCGGTGGCGCACGTCCGCTATAGTAGCAAGCGCCGGGATACAGCCCGGTTTGACCCCATCACGAGTCTCCATGCAAGCACCGACCGTCTTTCGTACTGCCTTGAGCGGGCTCGAAAAAATCCATGAGGGCAAAGTCCGGGATATCTATGCCGTCGGCACGGATGCGATGCTCATCGTGACCACCGATCGGCTGTCCGCCTTCGACGTCGTGCTGCCGGATCCCATCCCGAACAAGGGTCGGGTATTGCATCAGATCTCGGAATTCTGGTTCGAGCGCACCCGGCACATCGTGTCGAACCACCTGACCGGCAGGCCTCTGTCGAGTGTCATCAAAAACCCGACTGAGCTGGCGATGCTGGAGGGGCGGGCCGGCATCGTGCGCCGGCTGAAGGCGCTGCCTATCGAGGCCGTGGTGCGGGGCTATCTCATCGGGTCGGGGTGGAAGGACTATCAACGGACCGGTGCGGTGTGCGGGATCCTGTTGCCGCCGGGGCTACGCCAGGCTGAGCGGCTGGCACAGCCGCTGTTCACGCCCGCCTTCAAGGCAGCCATGGGCGAACACGACGAGAACATCACCTTCGAGCAGGTCGAGAAGCTCATCGGGGCGCCACTGGCTGCTCACGTGCGCGATACGGCGCTCGCTATTTATAACTTCGCGGCTGAGCATGCGCGTAGCCGCGGCATCATCATTGCTGACACGAAATTCGAGTTTGGCGTCGATGAGGCGGGACAGCTCACGCTCATCGATGAAGTCGTGACACCCGATTCCTCCCGTTTCTGGCCGGCGGATACGTACGCGGTGGGCACGAGCCCGCCGAGTTTCGACAAGCAATTCGTGCGCGATTATCTGGAGACGCTCGACTGGAACAAGCAGGCGCCCGGGCCGAAGTTACCGCCTGACATCATCGCGCGCACGAGCGAGAAGTATGGCGAGGCGCTACAGCGGCTGACCGGCGGCTGAAGCCGGAGAATGAGCCCGGAGAATGAACAACATGCAGACTCCTTGGATCGCGCCATCGATTCTTTCCGCGGATTTCGCACGGCTCGGTGAGGAGGTCGATGCCGTCATCAAGGATGGAGCGGACATCATTCACTTCGACGTGATGGACAACCATTACGTGCCGAATCTCACTATCGGGCCGATGGTGTGTGAGGCTTTGCGCAAACACGGAGTGCAGGCCCCCATCGACGTGCATCTGATGGTGGCTCCCGTCGATCGCATCGTGCCGGATTTCGCGGCCGCTGGCGCCACGTTCATCTCGTTTCATCCGGAGGCGACCGAGCATATCGATCGCACCATCGAGCTCATCCGCGAGCACGATTGCAAGCCGGGGTTGGTCTTCAACCCGGCAACACCGCTCGAGTATCTCGACTACACGCTGGAGAAGCTCGACATGGTGCTCATCATGTCAGTGAATCCGGGCTTTGGCGGACAGAAGTTCATCCGGTCGGCACTGCGCAAGCTGGCGGAGACACGGCGCAGGATCGATGCGCTCGGGCGCAACGTCCGCCTCGAGATCGATGGCGGTGTGAAGGTGGATAACATCAAGGAGATTGCCGCGGCGGGCGCCGACACCTTCGTGGCGGGATCCGCGATCTTCGGCAGCAAGGACTACGCGGCGACGATTCGCGCCATGCGGGAGCAGATCAGGGCAGCGAGAGGCTGAGGGTCGCGGCGCCCCGGGATGGGGCGGCTCGCTCCAACGACGCCGGCGGCGGTCGGGACGTCCGCCAGCTTGGTTCTACTCGTCGTCGTCTTCGTCCTCGTCGTCATCATCTTCATCGTCATCCATGTCGAGCGGGCCGCTGACCTTCGAGGTCGCCGCTGCTGGCTTCGCCGGGACGATGACGGGACGCGTCTTCATCTTGGGGCGCGCGTTGAAAACGACTATGGTTTTGCCAGTGGCGCGCAGGAGCCCTTGCTCTTCGAGCACTTTCAGCACCCGTCCAGCCATCTCGCGCGAGCAGCCGACCAGGCGTGACAGCTCCTGACGACTTACCTTGATCTGCATGCCTTCGGGGTGGGTCATGGCATCCGGCTCGCCGCAGAGGTCCATGATGGCGTGGGCAACACGGCCTGTGACATCGACGAATGCCAGGTCGCCGAGCTTGCGATTGGTCCGGTCGAGGCGGGTGGCCAATTGGGTCGCGAGCTCGAAAATCAGTCCCGGGCTTTCGGCCGCGATTTGCCGGAAGCGGGGGTAAGTCATCTCGGCCAGCTCGCACTGGTTGCGGGTGCGGACCCAGGCGCTGCGCGTGGGCTGCTCGTAGAACAAGCCCATCTCGCCGAAGAACTGGCCACGATTGAGGTAGGCGAGGACCATCTCGTTGCCTTCCTCGTCCTCGATCATGACTTCGACCGAGCCGCTGATGATGTAGTACAGCACGTCGGGGAGGTCACCCGCGTGTATGACGACGGTCTTCGATGGGACCGTGCGTATCCGGCAGTAGCTCAGAAATCGGTTGATAGCCGGAATGTCGCTCAACGGCTTGATGTTTTCGTCCATACCGGCTCCCCGAAGTGTCGCGTGTTAGCGGCGGCCCGACTTTTTATACATATGTTTGGCTGACTGCAAGCCTACCGGGCCGCCCGGGCCGAAAGCAACGGCGGCAGTCAGCACAACTCGCCAGGTTTTAACTCCTGACACCCTCAAACCCAGTACGCCGTGCTCGTCATGACTCGAGCGGTGCTGCGCATGAGCGAGCGGATCGGCGCCGGCAGCTCGGCGCCGCCTGCCGCCTTGGCAGTCACGCCGTGTGTGATCTCATCGCTTCGCATTGCCTCGAGTATCGCACGACTGCGGTTGTCATCCCGGGGAAGGCGCGCGAGGTGCTCGTCGAGGTGACCTTCAACCTGGCGCTCCGTTTCGACCACGAAGCTCAGGCTGGTGCGGTCACCCATGAGCGCGGTCAACGTGCCGATCGCGAACGAGCCGGCATACCAGAGGGGATTCAGGAGGCTCGGGCGGGATTCGAGCTCTTTCAAACGAGTCTCACACCAGGCCAGGTGATCGGTTTCCTCGCGAGCGGCTTTCAATAGGAGTTCGCGGGTCGCGGCGGATCGGGCGACCAGGGCTTGCCCGTGATAGAGCGCTTGCGCGGCGATCTCGCCGGCGTGATTTACGCGCATGAGCGCTGCCGAGGTGCGTCGCTCAGCATCCGCGAGGGCGGCACGGCGGTCTTCCGCAGCCTGGGTTTCCCGCGGGTTTGGCGTGGGGGAGGGGGTAAGAGAGTGCTCCGGTGCGGTGACTTCGGGGGAAGCCGCTGCGGCCGGAGGAGAGCTTACGGGGAATGGCCGGGAAGCTTGCGCCGGGGCGAAAAGTGTTCGCAGCGCCCGGTCGGCTGCCGTGATCAGGGTGTCCAAAGGACTGTCCAACTGCATGCACTCATTATAAGGGTCCCTGTTACCGACTCGCATCTCAGGATGTGTGCGTACGAAGGGCAGGCTTTGACTTCGCAGGGGCCCCCGAGAGACTTCCAGCGCTTGAAGTGCCATGAGTCGGCTCCCTGCGCGCTCAGAAGCGGCAGCCTGGGCTAAAGGGCCCCTGGGGCCGGGTGCTGTGGGCGCTCGAGGGGCGACATCCGGCTCTTTGGCGCACAACCGCGCTCTCCCGAGCGGTAGCAGTTGGCAAAGGGCGGCTGGCTGAGTACACTTCCCGCCCTTTTTCGGCCCCGCCGGTGCCGGGGCTGCCTATTGGTACCATCTATGAAGACCGTATTTGCCAACGCCGGCAGCGTCCGGGGCGACTGGTTCGTCGTTGACGCCACCGAAAAGACGCTCGGACGGCTCGCGACTCAGATTGCCCATCGCTTGAAGGGCAAGCACAAGGCTGACTACAGCCCCCATGTGGATATGGGCGATCACATCGTCGTGCTGAACGTGGAGAAGATCCGCGTGACTGGGCGTAAGCTCACCGACAAGTTTTATTACCATCACACCGGGTACATCGGCGGAATCAAGTCGATCGCGCTGGAGAAGCTGCTCAAGGAGCATCCGGAGCGAGTGCTCGAGATCGCGGTGAAAGGCATGCTGCCGAAGAACACTCTCGGCCGGCGCATGTTCCGCAAGCTCCATGTGTTCGCGGGCGCCGAGCATCCGCACCAGGCGCAACAGCCCAAGCCCCTCGAGATTCAGTAGGTTCATCGCTCATGCCAGCCACCTCACGTCAGGCCGAACGTAATTACGGTACCGGCCGCCGCAAAACCGCCACGGCTCGGGTCTACCTGCAGCCCGGCAGCGGCAAAATCACGGTCAACGAGCGCACGCTCGATCAGTTCTTCGGCCGCGAGACCGGCCGCATGATTGTTCGTCAGCCGCTCGAAGTCCTGCAGCTCACGAACAAGTTCGACATCAACGTCCGCGTTGATGGCGGCGGGATTACCGGCCAAGCTGGTGCCATTCGGCACGGCATCACGCGCGCACTCATGGAGTACGACGAGTCGCTGCGCAAGCCGCTTCGCGACGCCGGTTTCGTGACCCGCGACGCGCGCGAGGTCGAGCGTAAGAAGGTCGGGCGCCGCAAAGCCCGCCGTGGTCCTCAGTACTCGAAGCGCTAAGTTTGCAGGCTGGCCGGGTGCGGTTATTCTCCGCACCCGGTCGGGTCTTGCAGTGCGCTGCCGCCAAGAATCAGTCCTTTTGGCGGCGCGCCGACAGAGGCGCTAAGGTAATCTGCGGAAAGTACTGCAGGCTTACGTACCCTCGGGCTATTCGCCCCGGGCTGCGTGCCGCGGACAATCTGCCGCAATGGAAGATGGGGGATCGTCTAGTGGTAGGACAACGGACTCTGACTCCGTTTACCTAGGTTCGAATCCTAGTCCCCCAGCCAACCCACAAAGCCCCGCTCATGCGGGGCTTTGTTTTTGGTGACCTGCAAAACGCCATGCCAGCTCAAGGGTGATCAGGGTAGGCGGAGGCTAAACAGGGGCGCGGGCGCTAGGCAGAGGCGTGATTGGCGTCCCGCAAGAGCGCGGACGGACGCTGCTGCTGCTCCGGGGCGTGGGCTTGGCAGATCACTTTTCGGAAGTCCAGGAACCGTGGCCAGCCCGGAATCCCTGAGCCGCTCGCCGTCGAGCCAGCGCAGATCGCGCAGCAGCGCCGCGTTCCGGGCGCCGGCATGCGGGCGGCGTGCATGCGTTGCTGTTATGTTGGTTTTGGATGATACCAACTCGCGGGGTGTGCGGGTGCATGCAGTGTGAGCTGCAATCTTTCGCGGGTTTTTCCGCGTGGGTGAAATAACAACATAACAAGGTTGCTATAGCACATCGACGCCGTTGGTGGTGCCGACGAGCAGCACGTTGGCGGGCCGCAGGGCGAAGAGCCCAACAGTGACTACGCCGGCGAGCTGGTTGAGCTGTTGCTCGAGGGTGGGTGGGTCGATGATCGCGAGGTCATGAACATCAAGGATGTGGTTGCCGTTGTCTGTGACGCAGCCCTGCCGCCAGACGGGACGTCCGCCGCAGGCGACGAGCTGACGTGCAACCAATGATCGCGCCATGGGTATGACTTCGACAGGGAGTGGGAACTTGCCCAGGCGATCTACCAGTTTCCCATCATCGACAATGCATACGAATCGCGACGCAGCGGCCGCCACGATCTTCTCGCGCGTGAGTGCGGCGCCTCCACCCTTGATGAGGTGACGGGAGCGCGTTGCCTCATCGGCACCATCGACATAGAACTCCAGGCCGTCGACGTCGTTCAGGTCGAACACCTTGATGCCGAGCGCCTCCAGGCGCGCCGTCGTTGCGTTGGAGCTCGAGACCGCTCCCCTGATGCATTCACGGCAGCCGCCGAGGGCATCGATGAAGTAGTTAACGGTAGAGCCAGTGCCCACGCCAATGATGGCATTGCGCTGGAGCCCGCTACCGAGAAGATGGTCTACAGCGGCTCGCGCTGCTCGCTGCTTCTTTGCGTCACTGTCTGAAGACATCGTCATCGCCTCCGGTGGCAGATCCTGCCAGGGCTTTGGTGCCGAGTTTGTGCGGAAAATTAGCGCTAAATCGTTCGCAGCGGAACTCACTGGCTGAGGTCCTCAAAGCAACCTGTGCCGTCCCGGGAGCAGGCTGAGGGATCTTGATGCAACCCATGCTGCGGGGAGCGCGCAACTGCGTATCGCGAACCAAGGTCCGCGCGGGCCTCGGCACTGTCATCTCTGCGAGAGCCCCTCTGCTGTCGTTCTGTGCAAGCCAAACCCCACGTGCTCCCCTTCGCACTGTCGTTCTCTATACCCAAACCTTGCGACCAAGCACCTGCAGCAGGCTTCTGCCCATGCAACCTCAGGGCCGCGAGGCACCTGCGCGAGCGCGAGCAACCCGAGGGCCTTGAAGTAACCCTGTGCTGCCGCGAGCAACCCGAGGGCTTTGAAGCAACCCTGTGCTGCCGCGAGTAACCCGAGGGCTTTGAAGCAACCCTGTGCTGCCGCGAGTAACCCGAGGGCTTTGAAGCAACCCCTGTGCTGCCGCGAGTAACCAAGGCTTTGAAGCAACCTATGCCGCTGCCAGTAATCCAAGCGCTTCAGGGAAACCTCGCCCGCCTCGAGCAACTGGAGGCTTTAGAGGCAACCTCTGCCGCCGCGCGCAACCTGAGGCTGTAAAGGCAACCTGTGTCACCGGCAGCACGCTGAGGGCCTCAGACCTCCTCAGCCGCAAGCGCGCACCTGCGCGCAGAGTGAGCCGAGCTCGCGCGGTCGGTTGCGCCGCTATCTCCTCGAGCTGCACTTGCGGTATCCCTCGTACCGTCGTCTTTCGAGCTGAATGCACGCTATTCCTTGCGTCGCTATCTCTCGAGCTGAACTTGCGCTATCCCTTGCGCCACCGCCTCTCGAGCCGAATTCACGCTGCGCCTTGCACCGGAGTTTCTCGAGCCCGAACTCACACTGTGCCTTGCACCGGCGTTTCTCGTGCCGAACTCACACTGAGCCTTGCGCCAGCGTTTCTCGAGCCGAACTCACGCTGTGCCTTGCGCCGCCGTCTCCTCGAGCCCAACCCCGCGCGTCTCTTGCGCTGCCGTTCAGGATTGGGAAGCTGAACGAAACGAAATTCCCCTACTCCAGAAACGACTGTGCCCGCTTCATCAGCGGGCACAGTCTCTGCGATTCACCTTCGAAGGCGGCGTAAGCCGCCTCGAAGTCAGGCCTACTTCTTCTTCGCAGCTTTTTTCTTGGCCTTCTTTTTCGCTTTCGCCATGTTGGCTCTCCAGTTGTCGGGTTAGTCCGAGGTCGGAGTATATACACGCGAAACAAAATTACAAGCAAGCGTGCCCGCCGTCATGTGAAGTGTGATAGGCGTTCGTGATGCGTGGAGGGTATGAGGCACTGCGTAATGAGTGGAGGGTAAGAGGCAAAGAAGGTGATGGGGCGTGCGAAGGAGTGCGCGATGGCATGCGAGGGAGCGGTGATCGTGTGCGAGGAGTGCATGCGGGCATGCGGGAGGAGTCGAGGCACGCAAGGGTGCGCGTGATGGCTTGCGAAGGAGGGGTGTGGGTTGCGTGGGAGCAGTGATGGCTGCGATCAAGCACGTGATGGGCACGGGACCAGCCCAAGGTGATGTCACTCCAGCGAGAGGATGAACTGCCACTCCGCGGGCTCGACCGGAGTGATGGAGAGCCGATTGCCCTTGCGCAAAAGAGCCATGTTTTTAAGCTCTTTTGTGGTGTGTTTGCGCAGTTCCTCCAGCGTGATCACACGGGCGAGGCGGCGCTCGAGTTGCACATCGACCATGAACCAGCGTGGGTTCTGGGGGTCGCTGTCGGGGTCGTAGTGATGATTCTTGCGATCGAAGGCGGTGGGATCGGGGTAGCCTTCCTTCACGATCTTCATGATCGCGACGATGCCGGGTACGTCTGTGCTCGAGTAGTACAGGAAGGCCTCATCACCCTTCTTCATCTCGTCCCGGAGCATGTTGCGCGCTTGATAATTGCGCACTCCATCCCAGCAGGTGGTCCGACGTTTCGCGCGCTCCAGGTGTTCCAAGCCGAAGGTGGTGGGCTCGGTCTTCATCAGCCAATAGCGCATTGAACGATCCTCTCTTCGGTGACTACTGCATCCAATCGTACGTCGTGGGCTGCTGCAACCAGCCCCTCGACCTGCTGGAACGAGTAAGCGAGACCGATCAGACGCGGCGCGTGCCACACCTTACGCCAGAGGCGAAAAGCAAACGCACGGTCGTAGTAGCCCCCGCCCATACCAAGTCGGACACCGTGCGTATCGAACCCTACGAGGGGCAGGAACACGACATCGAGCCACCTTGCACCAATCGTCTGTGAGCCCTCAGGCTCATGTATGCCGAGGCGGTTGAGGCGTTGTCGGCCTGTCAGTTCCACGAACTGCATCTTGTGGCTCGCGGCATGGCGGTCGATGCGGGGTACATAAACTATGCAGCCGCGGCGGCGTGCGAGCTCGATCAATGGGACGGTATCGAGCTCGGTGGCCATGGCGGCATATATGGCAATGCGCCAGCCGGCACGCAGATGGAGATAGCGATCAGCGTTGTAGGCGACGAGTCGCGCTGCGTGGGCACGGTCGATGGGGGATACGCTGCGCCGCTTGGCGCGCAATTGCTGCCGCAGTGCTCTGCGATCGTGCGGCGATACGGCGGCACTCATGAGGTCAAGTATGGCCTCGGCGACAAGAAGGTGAAGTGAGCTCGGCGTTGGCGCCCAACAAGTGAGGCTTCCCTCGCGCCGGCGCCAAACGAAGGCACCGCTTCCCTCTCGCCTAGCTGGCGAAAACCACGCTTTTCGCGAGCCGTCGAACGAAGCGCTTGCGCCTGACTCTGCTGAAATCGCGGTACGCGAATTTCAGCCAATAAGATGAGAAGCGTCACCCGCAGATGCCGGTGCGAACCGTTGCTCTCGAACCAGAGCAACAAGTGGGACGAGCTGCGGCAGGTAAGGCTTTCCGCTCAGAGCACGGACTTGCACAATGCTGCCTGCAACCCATTGTCCCTGGGTAGTACAAACTAGGGTCCGAGGTTAACCCGATTCGCGTATCGAACACCGCAGGCGACGCCGGACTCACTTTACACGAACCTTGCGCCGAGCGCGAAGCGCTGTGCGCGAATCGCCGTATGAGGACCGCCGCACGCGGATCGCCGCACGCCGAGCGACCTATTCCCAACCTAGAGTTCGAGTTGCTGGCCCCGCTCGATGGCGCCCTCGACCCGCTCGCGCAGGGCACGCACACGGCTGGCGGCATCGTTCTCGAGCTTCTCCAGCTTGCTGTCGTGGCTCTTGAGGCGCAGCAGCTCGTTGGCCAAGTTGAGCGCCACCATGACGGCGATGCGGTCGAGGCCGACGACCTTGCCGCTGTCACGCACTTCACGCATGCGATTGTTGAGGAACTCCGCCGTGTCCAGCAGCGCGGTGCGCTCTTCGTACGGACAGGCGATGACGTACTCCTTCTCCATGATCCGCACGCTCACGTGCGCCTGCTGCTGCTGGTTCATGAGCCGTGCTCCAGAGTTTTCAAGCGGCCTATCATGGCTTCAACGCGTGTGCGGACCTGCTCGTTCTTGTGTAGGAGCGAAGCCCGCTCGCCAGCCAATGACTCGTGTCGTTGGCGCAACGCGCGATTCTCTTCCTTGAGGTGTTCCACGGTTGCGACCAGCTCATCGATGCGCTTTCCGAGGCGCATCAGCTCGAGATCGAGCTGCGTTTTTGTGGTGTCGCTCATGTTTCGGACTATAGAGAGGCGGACGCAGCGGTGCAAACGCTTCAGGCATAATCTCCATACATGACCCAAGCCAGCTACACGGAAATCCAGCGAGTCCTTACTGATGAGCGTTCGATGACGGAGGCCGCGGAAGCCCATGGGACCCTGACGGGGTGTCTGTGTGCCGCTCTCGGCTATCGGTTTGAGGACTGGCTGCTGGAGATCCTTCCCGAAGGACGTGCTCAACCCTTGGCCGCGGCGCAATTGCGGGCTCTCTTCCAGGAGACTGCCGGCGCGCTCCAAGGGTCTGACATGGAGTTTGAGCTCCTGTTGCCCGAGGATGAGGCCTCGCTCGATATCCGGACGGCTGCTCTTGCACAGTGGTGTCAGGGTTTCCTCTACGGTCTGGGTGGTAGCGCCATTCAGGACACCAACGCGCTGCCGGGGGATGTGGGAGAGGTCGTGCGCGATTTCTCCGAAATCACCCGGGTCGGCGTCGATAACGACCAGAGCGCGGAGTCCAATGAGAGCGCCTATGCGGAGCTGGTCGAGTTTGTCCGCGTGGGTGTGCAGCTGGTTTTCGAGGAGCTGAGCCCCTTGCGCGATCAACCCTCTTCCCCCGGCGCACCGCTGCATTGAAGAGCCCGCCTGCACAAGAATTTGCGCGCCGACGCCGTCAGTTGATGCGCCTGATGGGCCGTGACTCCATCGCCATAGTGCCGGCGGCCCCGGTTCGGCAGCGCAATAACGACGTGGAGTATGACTACCGCCAGGACAGTGACTTTCATTACCTGACCGGCTTTGGTGAGCCGGAAGCCGTAGCGGTGCTCATTCCAGGCCGGGCGCAGGCTGAGTACATCCTGTTCGTGCGTGATCGGGATCCCAAGCGAGAGATGTGGGATGGGCGCCGCGCGGGGCCCAAGGGGGCAACACGAGACCATGGGGCGGATGATGCGTTCCCTATCACTGACATCGACGAGATCCTTCCCGGGCTGCTCGAGAGCCACACGAAGGTGTTCTATGCGATGGGGGTGTACCCGGACTTCGATCAACGCGTCGTAGGTTGGGTCAATGGGCTACGCACCCAGGCCAGTCACGGTCGCAACCTCCCGCAGGAGATCGTTGCCCTCAACCATGTCCTGCACGATATGCGGCTCTACAAGTCGCGGGCCGAGATCGACGTCATACGCGAGTCCGCGCGCATCGCGGCCGGCGCGCACGTGCGGGCCATGCGGTATTGCCGTCCCGGCCGCCATGAATACGAGGTTATGGCGGAGCTCGTCCACGAGTTTCGTAGACATAATGCAGACATCTCCTATCACCCGATCGTGGGGGGTGGACCGAACAGCTGTGTTCTGCACTATCGTGATAACAACCAGCCCCTGAAAGCCGGCGATCTCCTGCTGGTCGACGCCGGCTGCGAGTACGAGTATTACGCTTCGGATATCACGCGGACCTTCCCGGTCAATGGACGTTTCACTCCGGAGCAGCGCGCCGTGTATGAGATCGTGCTCGAGGCGAATCGAGCCGCGATCGCGGCGGTCCGACCCGGAAACCACTGGAATGACCCACATCTGGCAGCAGTGAAGGTGGTGACGCAGGGTCTCGTGAAGCTGGGATTGTTGAAGGGGCGGGTCGCCAAACTCGAGCGCGAGGGAGCCTATCGGCGCTTCTTCATGCACCGGACCGGTCATTGGCTCGGTATCGATGTTCACGACGTGGGCGATTACAAGATCGGCGATGCCTGGCGAGTGCTCGAGCCGGGTATGGTGATGACTATCGAGCCCGGCATCTACATTCCGGCCGGGAGCCGCGGTGTCCCGAAACGGTTCCATAACATCGGTGTGCGGATCGAGGACGACGTGGTCGTCACCAAAACGGGAGCGGAAGTGTTGACGGCAGAAGCGCCCAAGGAAGTCGACGAGATCGAAACCCTCATGGCCGCGGCGTGAGCAGTCGACCCATGGACGTGGATGTCGCGATTGTCGGCGGCGGGATGGTCGGCGCGAGTCTCGCGCTCGCGCTGCGTGGCGTCGCTGTCCGCGTGTTGTTGATTGAGGGGGTCGCTCCCAGCTCCGATTCGCAGCCGAGTTTCGACGATCGCACGACGGCGTTGGGCAATGCCAGCCGCCGGATTTTCGAAAGTCTCGGAGTCTGGTCGGACATAGCTCCCCAAACGGCGGCGATCCGCACGATCCATGTTTCGGACGCCGGACGATTTGGCTTTGCCCGCCTGCGCGCCGCGGAGCAGGGTATCGACTCCTTCGGCTACGTAGTGGCCAACAGGGTCCTGGGCAACGTGTTGTGGCGGAAACTATCGCAGGCTCGAGAGGGCCTCGTGCTCCGGATGCCTGCCAGGGCGGAGAGTATCGAGATCGACGCACAGGGCGCCCGACTGCGCGTCGTGAGCGATGTTGGCGAGCGCGAAGAGGTGCAGGCTCGGCTCGTCGTGGCTGCCGATGGGGCCCACTCGAGCGTCCGGGTCGCGGCGGATATCGATGCCGGAGTGGAGGACTATGACCAAGTCGCCATTGTCGCGAATGTCGCCACCGATCATCCCCACGACGGCACAGCATACGAAAGATTTACTCCCTCAGGCCCTTTGGCCGTGTTGCCTTTGCACGATGGCAGTTACGGTGTGATCTGGTCCTGTCGGCCAGCGGATGCCACCAAAGTCCTGTCGCTGGACGACAACACCTACCTGCGCGAGCTGCAGGCCCGATTCGGCTGGCGCGCGGGCCGTTTCGTGCGAGTTGGTCGGCGGGCTTCCTATCCTTTGAAGCTGACCCGGGCCGCGGCCACCTTCGCGACCCGTGCGGTGTTGATCGGGAACGCGGCACAGGCTTTGCATCCTGTAGCTGGGCAGGGATTCAATCTGGGGCTCCGGGATGCGGCGATGCTGGCGGAAGTGATTGCGAATGCGGCTGAGGCGGACGTGGGCGCACCGGCCGTGTTGAAGCGCTTTGCCGATTGGCGCGCGGTCGATCGGGGCGGGGTGATCCGGTTTACGGATGGGCTCGTGAAGTTGTTTGGTAGCGAGCGCCCGGGAATGAGTCTGCTGCGTAATCTCGGGCTCCTGATCTTTGACGTTACGCCGCCTGCGAAGAGCGCGTTGGCACGCGTGAGCGCGGGATTCGGGGGGCCAAGCCCCCGTCTCGCACGGGGATTACCAGTGCGGGAGGCTTCGTGACCACGCAAGTGCTCGATGTTTTGATAATCGGGGGCGGCCCTGTTGGTGCCTGCCTAGGTGCGCTGCTCGCGCGGGGAGCGCAGTCGGCTCCGATGCGGATTGCTGTGCTCGAGCCCCACCGTCCTGACATGCCGAGCGAGACGGCGCCCATCGACCCTCGCGTGGTCGCGATCTCACGCGCGAGCGAGCGGATCCTCACGGCTGCGGGGGCATGGCCAGCAGTCCGCCCTCGCCTGAGCCCCTATGAGCGCATGCGGATCTGGCACGAGCGAGTGCCGCCCATTTCCAAGGGGGCTTTGGTGTTCGATGCCGCCGATGTCGGTGAGCCGAACCTCGGATTCATTATTGAAAATCGTGTTCTACAAGCCGGGTTGCTGGACGCCGTCGTCGCGGCCGGCGGGGAGATCCACGCCGCGGGGTTGACAGGGCTTCACATCGGAGCGGACTCCGTCACGGTGGAAACCACGAATGGCACACTTGCTGCGCGGCTCGTCGTGGGCGCTGATGGTGCCCAGTCCGCTGTTCGCGAGGCTGTGGGATTGACGGCGGACTCTTCCGAGTACCACCAGGTTGCTGTGGTTGCCACAGTGACGACGGATCGCTCACACGACAAGACCGCGTGGCAGCGATTCATGCGCAACGGAACACTCGCGTTTCTGCCATTGGCGGATGGCACCAGCTCTATCGTCTGGTCCGCGGACGACGTCCTGGCTGCGGCGTTGCTCGCAAGCTCGGCCAATGAGTTTGCCGCGCAACTCGATCAAGCGTCTGACCTGGCTCTGGGGGAGACAAAGCTGGTGAGTGAGCGGGCTTCGTTCTCTTTGCGGCGGCTCGCGGCTCACCACTACGCGGCGCAGCGGGTCGCGTTGATCGGCGATGCTGCGCATGTGGTGCATCCGTTGGCCGGGCAAGGTGTCAATCTTGGCTTACTCGATGCCGCCACTCTCGCTGAGCTGCTCCTGGATGCTCGCGGCAAGCGGGAAGATCCCGGGGCATTGGGAGTGCTACGGCAGTACGAAAGGTGGCGCAAGAGTCAGGTCGCCTTCATGAGTGCGGCGATCGACGGGTTCGATCGCTTTCTCGCGCACGGCACGGGACCTGTCTCGCGGCTGGCACAAAAGGGGCTGGGCTGGGTCAATCGCAGCCACGAATTGAAGCGGTTTTTTATCAGCCGGGCACTGGGGACCGCAGGCGAGCTGCCGCGCGTGGCGCGTCGGGCTAGTTGACCGGTATGCCGTCGATCTTCGCCGCACAGATGAAGTCGTTTTCGGAGAGTCCCTTGATGGCATGGGTCGTGAAGAGCACCCGGCAATAGTTGTAGCCGACTTCGAGGTCCGGATGGTGGTCCTCGATGTTGGCAATGTGGGCGAGTGCGTTCACGAAGCTCATGGTGCGGTAGAAGTTCTTGAATGAGAACTCGCGCTGGATCGCGCCGGCGTCCGCGGTCAATGTCCAGCCGCTTGCGAGCTCTTCCTTCAGGAGTTTCTCGGCCTGAGCGCGCGTGAGGGGGGCAACGCCGCCCTCACATGCTTTGCATCTGCGCTCGGCGAGCGCGGTCATGCAGCCGCGCCTTTGCGAGTGAAGCTACGCTTCACGTATTGCTCCACGATCTCCTGGAACTCCTCGGCGATGCGGTCGCCTTTGAGGGTCACGGTCTTCTCGCCGTCCTCATAGACGGGCGCAACCGGTCGTTCTCCCGTGCCGGGTAGGCTGATACCGATGTTGGCGTGCTTGCTCTCGCCCGGACCGTTTACAACACATCCCATCACGGCGACGGTCATGTCCTCCACACCGACATACTCTTTGCGCCATTCGGGCATGCGATGGCGGATGTGGGATTGAATGCCCTGCGCGAGCTCCTGGAAATAGGTGCTGGTCGTGCGTCCGCACCCTGGGCACGCGATGACCATCGGGGTGAAAGATCGCAGACCCATGGTCTGGAGGATCTCCTGCGCGACGATCACTTCCTGGGTGCGGTCACCACCGGGGCTCGGGGTCAGCGAGACGCGAATGGTATCGCCAATACCCTGTTGCAATAGCACGGCCATGCCGGCCGTGGAAGCTACGATCCCCTTGGAGCCCATGCCGGCTTCCGTCAGGCCGAGGTGCAACGGGTAATCACAGCGTGCGGCGAGGTCGCTGTAAATCGCAATGAGATCTTGCACGCCGCTGACTTTCGCGGACAGGACGATCCGATCGCGAGGCAGTCCAATCTCAACGGCCCGCTGCGCGCTTTCGAGAGCCGAGAGCACTACCGCGCGGCGCATGACCTGTTGGGCCGTGACGGGTTGCGGGCTGGCGGAGTTCTCATCCATGAGTCTCGTGAGGAGGTCCTGGTCCAGGCTGCCCCAGTTGACTCCGATACGGACCGGCTTGCCGTAGCGACACGCGGCCTCGATCATTTCCACAAACTGCGGATCGCGCTTGCTGCCGCGGCCGACGTTCCCCGGGTTGATGCGGTATTTGGCCAACGCCTCCGCGCAGGAGGGATGTTCCCGCAGGAGCTTGTGACCGTTGAAATGGAAATCGCCGATGAGCGGAACGCTGACTCCCATCTGGTCGAGCCGCTCCCGAATGGGAGCAACCGCAGCCGCTGCCTCATCTGAATTGACGGTCACCCGTACGAGCTCGGAGCCAGCGCGCGCGAGAGCTTTGACCTGTTGAGCCGTACCTTCGATGTCGGCGGTGTCCGTATTCGTCATGGACTGCACGACGATCGGGGCGTTGCCACCCACGCGGACTTGGCCGATGGTGACCTGGAGCGATGCGCGACGGATGGTGGAAGACTGGGTCTGGGACATAGACATAAGCAGGTGAAGGGAAACGAGGTCCCCAATTCTACAGGGTTGCAGGCCTACGTACCCGGGCGGGGCACTCACCGAGCTGGTATCATGGCTTCCGCCCGCTGAATCAGTCTGTTCGGAGAGAGTCCGGCCAGTCTTTGAGACTGACCCGGAACGCCGAAGGCGCAAGTTCCGCCCGGAAACGCTCAGGCACATGAACGGCAGACTGCGGAGAACCAGTGGTTTTCCGTGCGGGCTCTGGAGAGCGGTGGACCGAAGCAGGTTCACCCACCGAAGGGGAGCGGCGCCTGACAAGCTCGAGCGCCTGATCTCTCAGGTCACAGGACAGAGGGGCGGCAGATACTGATCAAGAATCAGGTCTGCCGCCTTTATTTTGTCGCGGATCCGTCACGGATACCGGAGGACCTGTGGGACGACAGACGCCTTTGTACCAGCTGCACCGCGAGCTCGGCGCTCGCATAGTCGATTTCGGCGGCTGGGACATGCCAGTGCAGTACAGCTCCCAGATCGGCGAGCACCACGCCGTGCGCCGCGCGGCTGGCGTTTTCGACGTTTCTCATATGTGTGTGGTCGATCTGAAGGGGGCTCGCGTGCGTCCCTTCTTGCGTATGTTGCTGGCCAACGACGTCGAGAAGCTCGTTCGCCCGGGCAAGGCGCTCTACAGCTGCATGCTGAATGAGTCGGGCGGCGTGCTCGATGATCTCATTGTCTACTACCTCGCCGATTCCTGGTTCCGGATGGTCGTGAACGCGGGTACCCGGGACAAGGATCTTGCCTGGATCCGACAGCACGCCCGCGAGTTCGATGTTGGAATCCTGGAGCGCACCGACTTCGCAATGCTGGCGATTCAAGGGCCGGAGGCGCGCGCCAAGGCCGCGAAGCTCCTGGGCCGAGTGGGCGCCGCGACGGCGCTCGAGCTCGACACTTTCGTCGGCCGCGAGATCGAAGGTTGGTTCATCGCCCGCACCGGGTATACCGGTGAGGACGGCTTCGAAGTCATGTTGCCCGCGGCCGACGCCGCGCGCGTCTGGCGCGAGTTGAACGCGCTCGGCGTGGCTTCATGCGGGCTGGGCGCGCGCGATACGTTGCGACTGGAAGCCGGCATGAACCTGTACGGCAACGACATGGATGAGAAAACACATCCGTTCGAGTCAGGTTTGGCATGGACCTTGGCCATGGAGCCGGGGGGTACCACGGGCGCGCGGAACTTCATTGGCAGGCAGGCGCTGGAAGCCATCAAAGCGCAAGGCTCCCGAGCCAAGCTCGTCGGACTGCTGCTGGAGGACCGTGGCGTGCTTCGCAGTCACCAAAAGGTGTTGGTCCCGGGGCTCGGTGCGGGTGAGATCACGAGTGGCACGTTCTCGCCGACACTCGAGCGCTCCATCGCGCTCGCACGCGTGCCGCAGGGCACCGGCCAACAGGTTCAAGTCGATATCCGCGGCAAGCTCCTCGCTGCACGGGTGGTCAAGCCGCCGTTCGTACGCTTCGGCCAGGCGCTGGTGAAGTAACAACAATTCCGCAACATGGAGACCGATATGAGCAAGGTTCCCGCCGATCTCAAGTACACCAAGACGCACGAGTGGTTGCGGACATTGCCGGACGGCAGCATTGAAATTGGCATTACGGATCACGCCCAGCACGCGCTCGGTGACCTGGTTTTCGTGGAGGTGCCGGATGTCGGCCGGAGTATCAAAGCGGGCGAGCCCTGCGCGGTGGTCGAGTCGGTCAAGGCGGCTTCGGATGTCTACTCGCCGGTGAGCGGAGAGGTGACGGCGGGCAATCCGCAGCTGGCCGGCGCGCCCGAGACGATCAACACCGATCCCTACGGGGGCGGCTGGTTGATGCGGGTACGGCCGGCCGCCGGCGGGCCGGCAACCGAGCTGCTGAGCCCCGCCGAGTACGAGAAGTTGCAGCAGGAGGAGGGTGACTGATGGCCTTTATCCCGCATACGCCCGCCGACGTGGAGGCGATGCTCGCCCGGATCGGTGTGCCGAACATCGAGGCGCTGTTCGATGAGATTCCCGCGGCGCTGCGCGTCAAATCGCTCGCCGGTATTCCGGATGAGCTCAACGAGATGGAGATCGGGCAGCTGATGTCCGAGCGTGCGCGCCAGGACGGGCGGCCGCTGTGTTTCATTGGCGCCGGCGCTTATGAGCACCACATTCCCGCAGCGGTGTGGGCGATCACGACGCGTGGCGAGTTCTACAGTGCTTACACGCCCTATCAGGCGGAAGCGAGCCAGGGCACTCTGCAGCTCATCTACGAATACCAGACGATGATCGCCAGCCTGACCGGCATGCAGGTCGCCAACGCTTCCGTTTATGACGGCGCTTCCGCCGTGGCGGAAGCGAGCCTGATGGCGGTGCGCTCCAATCGCAGGTCGAAATCCCAGCGGATTCTCATCCCGACCACAGTCCATCCCCACTATCGGAAGGTGGCGGTCGCGACGGCGGGTAACCAGGGGTTGCGCTTCGAGGAAATCCCTTATTCCGCAGGGGAAGGCGTGATCGCTGCCACCTCGCTCGCCCATCATGAAGGCGAGGACATCGCGGCGCTGGTCATCCAACAGCCGAATTTCTTCGGCCGGCTCGAGGATGTCGACGCGCTGACGGACTGGGCGCATGCCCGGGGCATCCTGGTCATCGCGGTGGTCAACCCGACTTCACTGGCCTTGTTGAAACCGCCGGGGTCGTGGGGCAGCAAGGGTGCGGACATCGCCGTGGGGGACGGTCAGCCGCTGGGTGTGCCGCTGTCCTCGGGTGGGCCTTATTTCGGGTTCATGACGACCCGTATGGAGTATGTGCGCCAGATGCCCGGACGGATCGTGGGGCGCACTGTCGATTTGCAGGGGCGCGAGGGCTTTACGCTGACACTGCAGGCGCGGGAGCAACATATCCGCCGCGCCAAAGCCACTTCCAACATCTGCACCAACCAGGGCTTGTTGGTGACGGCGGCGACGATCTACATGTCGCTCATGGGGCCGCAGGGGTTGGAGCGCACCGCCGCGGCTGCACATGCGCGCACGCGCGAGCTGTTGGCCAGCCTGGGCCGTTTGCAAGGAGTGCGGTTGGCTTTCCCCGGCCCGGTGTTCCACGAGGCCGTCGTGTTGCTCGATCGGCCGGTCGCGCCGGTGCTGAGGAGCCTCGCGAGCCGCGGCATCCTGGGTGGGCTCGATCTCGGCGAGTACTACCCGGAGCTCGGGCACGCAATGTTGCTCTGCGCCACGGAGACGAAGACGGCCGCCGATATCGAGAGGTATGCCGCGGCGTTGGGCGAGGTAATGCAGTCCGCGCGGGCCGCATAGGCCGGGCCGCCTAGCGACATAAACTCCGCAGCGGGCGCCGTGGGCCCCGCCGGGCGATAGCGATTTTCGAGGTTTGACATGCGAAGTCACGAAAAAGTCATTTTCGAACAGTCTGAGCCGGGCCGGGGCGCCACCGATCAATGGCCGCGCGATCCGGGCGCTGCCGCGCTGGCCGATATTCCGCAGCGCCTGCGCCGGACGGGGCGGCCGTTGTTGCCGGAACTGGGGTAGCTCGCGACCGTGCGCCACTTCACGCGTCTGTCACAACTGAACTTCTCGAT
>Ga0105240_10000900_pt1 | contig 53037 bp, 41 predicted proteins | sample KBSC54metaG_FD_80426 | JGI IMG/M metagenome (GOLD analysis project Ga0105240, IMG submission 80426) | Corn rhizosphere microbial communities from Kellogg Biological Station, Michigan, USA - KBS C5-4 metaG | ecosystem: Host-associated > Plants > Roots > Rhizosphere > Soil | place: Michigan, USA... | reverse complement strand
TGCCGCCGAAATTGGACATTTCTCAATCCGAGCTCCACGCACAGAGCGTGCTCATAGACCGACTCCAGGAATCCCGGCCCAAGAATCCGATGGACCTCGCTGGCAGCGGCAAGCAACTCGGAGACACGCTCATCGAGCTCCTTGGCCGGGGGCCGCAGGCGGAGGCGGCTGCCCTGCCCCGCCGGGATTCGACGGCGGGCGCTTCCAGTCGAGGAAGCGGGCGAGCCAGCGCGCGGACTCGACCTTGACGACCGACAGCGGGTTCGCCGTGGCCAGCGCCAGAGATTGCCGCGCCTCCTCCGTCCTGCCCAGCTGCCCCAGGGCCAGCGTCCTCAACAGCTGGGACTCCACCGCGCGCGCGCCCGCCGTCACCTGGCCCAGGTGACCGGCCGCCGCTTCGTAGTCGCGGCGGCTCATCGCGCCGACGCCCACCTCGAACTCCAGCTCGGCGTCTCGCTCTCCCTGATCGTACAGCCGCGCCGCGATCGTCTGCTGGCCCGGCTCGCTGCCCATCATCAACAGGGGCAGCGTGTGCAGCGGCGAATGCGCCAGGACCATGTGCAGCGTCTCCATGGTGTTCAGGCGGACGCCCACGCACACGTCGTTCCACACCGCCTGCGGGCCGAAGAACTCCACGGTCCTTCGCCGCAGCTCGGGCGGCCACAGGGCGCCGATGAACCGGCTGCGCTGGAACCGGCCGCGCGCCGCCCGGGCGTCCATCCAGTCCCGATAGACCGGGTCGCCGGCGTCACCGTCCTCCGGGTAGCGGGCCAGGATGCGGCCCGGGTGATCGTCGTCCAGCGGCAGGGCGTCGTCGGTCCAGCCGGCCAGCGTGGCCGCGTCCGCCAGGAAGGTCGCGCCCAGGGACTCGGGGCGTTCGAAGCCGAGGGCGATCAGCTCGGGCGCGACGACGGGGTCGTGCCATTGCGCGCTGAACTGCTCCTCGGACGTCGCGCCCGCGCCGCGCGTGCCCGCCAGCATCCATTGCAGCCCGGCGCCCGTCCACAGCGTGCAGTCGTCGAACACCTCGCAGAAGGCCCGGATGATGGCCTTCGTCTCGGCGGGCCACAGCAGGTTCGCGGGCAGCCAGTGGGTCACCACGCCGCCCTGCCGCAGGCGATCGTGGACCAGCTGGAAGTACTCGCGCGAGTACAGGTTCGTGATCCCGGCCCCGCGGGGCGGCGGCGGCTCGGCGGTGATGACGTCGAACTGGCGGTTGGTCGTCTGCAGGAAGAAGCGACCGTCCTCCACGTGTAGATGCACGCGCGGATCGTCGAGCGGGGCCCCGCCGCCGGGGTACACCAGCGCGCCCATCTGCAGCACGTCGCGCGAGATGTCGACCACGTCGATCGAGGCGAGCTGCCGCGTGTCCGTCAGCGCCTTCGCGGTGTTGCCGATCCCGTAGCTGATCAGCAGGGCATCGCGGGCCGACGGGTTCACCGCCAGCGCCCAGTAGGCGTACAGCTTCATGTAACGGCGGCCGCGGTACGTGGTCGCCGACATCGAGTGGCCGTTCGTCATCAGCCGGTAGTGCAGCGGCGACCCGTGAAACGAATCGCGCAGGTACATCGCCGTCTCGGTCACCCCCTCGCGGAAGGACAGCAGCTCCGGCTTCGGCGCCGCGTAGCGCTCCAGCACCAGGGGAACGAAGCGCCGGCGCAGCAGACCGAAGGGATAAAGCGCCGCGGCCACCGCGAACACACCGAACAGCGCCAGCCCCGCCCGCCGCCAGCGCCTGCGGCTGCGCGCATCCGGCACACCGCGCGACAGCCAGGCGATCAGGCCGTAGCCGAGCAGCGCCGCGAAGAGGACCTTCTCGATGCCGAGGAGGGGCACCAGCACGAAGCCGGCCAGCAACGCGCCGACCGCGGCCCCTGCGGTGTTGGCGAGCGTCAGCTTGCCGGCCGTCTCGGCCGCGCCGCCGCACTCCTGCCGCTGGGCGGCGCCCAGCAGCGCGAACAGCGCCCCCGACGCCAAAGCAGCCGGCAACATCAGCCGCCCGAACAGCCACAGGGATCCGGCCAGGTCGTTCGTCGTGTAGACGGCGACGTCGACGCGCGGGTCGAACAGCCTGTAGCAGAGCTCGACGGAGATGCCGGCCGCCAGCGCCACCACGGGCGCGAACCGGTGGGCCTGCCGGTCACGGCCCAGCCAGACGCCGGCCAGCGCGCCACCGGCGCCGATCCCCAGCAGCACCGTGGCCAGCATCGCCGCGAAGATGAAGCTGGTGCCAAAGACGAACAGCTGCAGGAAGCGAAACCACACCGCCTCGAGCGCGAGCAGCACCGCCCCCGACAGGCACGCCGCCGCCAGCAGCCGCGCCGATCGGCGGGTGGTTCCTGCATCGCGCGCGACGACCGGCTCGGCGGCGAGCGGGGCGGCCACCGCCGGGCGGCGCGCCAGCAGCAGCGCGGCGCCCGCCGCCACCACGTTCAGCGTCCCCGCCGCGACGCCGGTCCCGCGGACGCCCACCGCGCCGATCAGCCACCCCTCCCCCGCCCAGGCCCCGACCATGCCGCCGAGCGTGTTCCAGCCGTACAGCCGCCCCAGCACCCGGCCGAAGTTCGCGTCGAACTGCGTGGCGGCGCGCGCGATCAGCGGCAGCGTCAGGCCCATCCCGGCCGCCGGCACAGCCAGCACGGCGGACGAGACGGCCAGGCGGAGCCCGTTCAACAGCCATCCCTGCGTCGCCACGTGGGCGAGCAGCCGCGACAGCAGCGGCGTCAGCGGCGGAAGCAACACGACCACGGCCGCGCCGCTGAGCCCGACGATCAGCTCGACGGCGGCATAAAGTCGCAGCGGCCGGGGCGCCCGCTGCCCGCGCCGGATCGCGAGCGCGTTCCCGGCGGCCAGCCCACCCATGAAGCTGGCCAGCACGATGTTGGCGGCCCACACGCTGTTGCCCAGCGTCAGGCCCAGTACACGAAACCAGACCGTCTCGAACAGGACGCCCGCCGCGCCCGACAGGAAGAAGATGAGGGACAGAAGCGGCGCCATCAGGTGACCTTTCGCGGGGCCCATCAGTCGCCGCGCAGCGGACGGCGAATGGGCCGCACAGTATCACGCGCAGGGCCCTCTCTGCCCGCAGCCGCGCCGCCGGGGTCTGGCGACGCCCCGGCTAAATTTTTCCCGCGGCCCTTCCGAAGAGGGGGGGAGGCGGACATGGGTGTACATCAGCTCAACTCCGGCCCCATCGGGAAGCTGCTGGCCCAGGGGGTCGGTCACAGCGGCGTGATGCAGGTGCTGCGCACGGTGCGCAAGCACCTGGGAATGGACGTCGCGTTCGTCAGCCACTTCCGCGAGAAGGACCGCGTGCTGGAGCACGTCGACGCCGACGGCGCCGCCCCGATCCAGCAGGGCCAGGCCATTCCGCTGGAGGACGGATACTGCCTGAAGATCGTCCGGGGCGAGCTGCCCGCCCTGATCCCCGACACCGCCGCCGTGCCCGCGGCCATGGCGTTGCCCGCCACGCGCGCCATCCCCATCGGCGCGCACCTGAGCGTCCCCATCGAGCTGTCCGACGGGGTCGTCTACGGGACGCTGTGCTGCTTCAGCCGGGAAGCCAACCTGACGCTGGGCGAACGCGACCTGCGCCTGATGCGGGCCCTGGGCGAGGTCCTGGCCGCGCGCATCGACGAGGAGCAGGAGGTGGAGCGCCTGAAGCGCCGCGCCCGGCTGGAGATCCGCCAGGCGACCGACCTGGGCGCGCCCCGCATCGTCTACCAGCCCGTCTATTCATTGGCCGACGGGGCCATGGTCGGCGCCGAGTGCCTGTCGCGCTTCGACGTCGAGCCCCGCCGCCCGCCGGACGTGTGGTTCGACCTCGCGCACGAGGCCGACGTCGGGCTCGACCTCGAGCTGCTGGCCATCGAGAAGGCGCTGGGCGCGCTCGAACGCCTGCCCGAGCCGCTGTGGCTGGCCGTCAACAGCTCACCGGGCCTGCTGCTGTCGGGGCGCCTGGAGCCCATCCTGCAACGGCTCGACCTGTCGCGGGTCGTGCTGGAGATTACCGAGCACGCCAGCGTGCCCGACTACGAGGCGGTGCACGACGCGCTGGCGCCGTTCAGGCGGCGCGGGGCCCGGCTGGCCATCGACGACGCCGGCGCCGGCTACGCCAGCATGCGCCACATCCTGAACCTGAAGGCGGACGTCATCAAGCTGGACATGAGCCTGACGCGCGACATCGACACCGACCCGAGCCGCCGCGCCCTGGCCAAGGGCCTGATCGCGTTCGCACGCGAGGTCGGCAGCCGCATCACCGCCGAGGGCGTCGAGACGGAGACCGAGCTCGCCACCCTGCGCGCCATCGGCGTCGACAAGGCGCAGGGCTACTTCCTGAGCAGGCCCTGCCCGCTGGAAGACCTGACGTCGCCCGCGCGACGCGCCTCCCCGGCGTTCCTGCGCGCCGCAGGCTGAAAGCACCGGCGTCCGCGGGCGGGCCGCGCCGGCCGCTATGATGCCGTCATGACCCGCGGCCGTCTGGAAGCGTTCAGCGATGGTGTCATCGCGATCATCATCACCATCATGGTGCTCGAGCTGCGCCCGCCCGACGGCGTCTCGTTCGAGGCCATTCGCCCGCTGGCGCCAAAGCTGTGCGGGTACGTGCTGAGCTTCGTGTTCGTGGCCATCTACTGGAACAACCATCACCATCTGTTGCACGTCGTCCAGCGCATCAACGGCAAGGCGCTGTGGGCCAACATGCACCTGCTGTTCTGGCTGTCGCTGGTGCCGGCCGTGACGGCCTGGATGGGGGACCAGCGTGCGGCCTCGCTGACGGTCGCCACCTACGGTGCGGTGTTGCTGCTGTCGGGCGTCGCCTATTTCATCCTGACCCGGGTGTTGCTGGCCATTCACGCCCCCGACTCGCCGCTGGCGAAGGCGCTGGGGCGCGACTGGAAGGGGAAGCTGTCGGTGGTCGTCTACGCGGTGGCCATCCCCCTCGCCTTCGTGAACCGGTGGATCGCCATCGCCCTGTACGTCTGCGTGGCCCTGACCTGGCTGGTCCCCGACGCGCGCATCGAGCGGACGCTGGACGGCCACGGCGACGGCTGAGGCCGGAAGTTCCGGGCTATCCGGCGCGACGGCGCACTTCCAGGGGAAGGACGTTTCCTCTGGGCAGCAATGTGACGCCCAGAAACGGCGCGATGTCGGCGCCTGCGGGCACGCGCAGCTCGAAGCGGCGGCTGATGTTGCCCAGCACCTCCCGCCCCTCCACCTCGGCGAACGCGTTCCCGATGCAGGTGCGCGACCCGCCGCCGAACGGGAAGAACGCGAACTTCGGCAGCCGCGCCGTGAACCCGGGGGTCCAGCGCTCCGGCCGGAACGCGTCGGGCTCGGGGAAATAGCGGGCGGAACGGTGAACGGCCCATTGCGGGATCATCACCTCGGTGCCGGCCTTCACCGGGAAGCCTCCCACGTCGCAGGTCTCCACCGCCGTCCGGCTGATGCGATAGGCGGGCGGATACAGGCGCAACCCTTCGCGCATCACCTGATCGACGGCGGCGTTGCCGGCCTCCTCCCCCGCCGCCATCGCGGAGACCAGGCGCTGGGCGGCGGGCGGGTGCGTCGCCAGCAGGTACAGCGCCCAGGTCAGCGAGGCGGCCGCCGTCTCGTGACCGGCCAGGAACATCGTCACCACCTCGTCCCGGATCTGGCGCTCGTCGAGCGGCGCGCCGGCCTGATCGCGTCCCGCCAGCAGCAACGACAGGAAGTCCTCCCCCGGCGTCTCCCCGCGCCGCCGCCGGATCAGCCGGGAGACGTAGCCGTCCAAGGCCGCCACGGCCTCGCGGAACTGGCGGCCGTAGGGCGTCGGCAGCAAGGTTGGATCGACCATGAAGTCGGGGCGGCCGAGCGCGGTCGACACGGCCCGCACGCCGGCGAAGGCCAGCCCGCCGAACGCGCCGATCCACTGCGCGTGCAGGTGGTGAAACGAGTGGAGCGCCTCGGCCGCGGCCGCCACCAGCGGTCGCGCCTCGGTCATCTCCTCGCCGAACAGCGACTGCGCCAGCACCTCGAAGCACAGCTCGGTCATGTCGTGGTGGATGTTGCGGACCTGGCCGTCGCCGAACGATTGCAGCAGCCGCAGCGTCGCGGCCTTCATCAGCGCGCCGTAGCGCTCGATGCGGGCCGAATGAAAGGCGGGTTGAATGGTGCGCCGCTGGCGGCGCCACAGCTCGCGATCGGACGTCAGCAGCCCCTGCCCGAACGCCAGCTGGGTCGAGCGCAGCGCCCCCGACTTGATGAAACAGCGCTGCTTGCGCACCAGCACCTCCTCGATCAGGTCGGGCGCCGTGATCACGCACAGGGGCAGGCGCCAGACGTGCGTCCGCACGAAGCCGTCCCGCTGCTCGCACTGCCGGTAGAACGCCAGCACGTCGCGCCGCAGTCGCAACGCGCCCCCGCACAGCCACTCGAGGCGCGGCTCGAGTCGGGGGCGGGCGTGCCGCCACACCTGCCGTACCGCCCGCGGCGCCGAGGCGATCACGTCCCCGGCTCCGTGCGCCAGCTCTCCCGGACGGCCAGCGGCGGCGTACGCACATCCCAGATCAGGCCCAGCGCCGCCAGCGCCCGCAACAGGTAGTAGGTGACGTCCACCTCCCACCAGTAGAACCCCAGCGCCGCGGACGAGCGAAAGTGGTGGTGATTGTTGTGCCAGCCCTCTCCCATCATCAGGAGCGCGAGCACCGAGTTGTTGCGTGACTGATCGCGCGTCGGGTAACGACGGCGCCCCACCACGTGGGCCAGCGAATTGATGCTGAAGGTCGCGTGCCACAGCAACACCGTCGAGACGAAGCAACCCCAGATCAACGCCGGCCAGCCGCCCAGCAGCAGCAACGCACCGGCGTAGACCAGCGAGGGCACGAAGTGATGGCGATCGAGCCAGCGCAGCTCGGGGAATCGGGCGAAGTCCCGGATGCGGTCGAGGCGCGTGGTCTCGTGGCGCTTCGACAGGATCCAGCCCAGGTGGCTCCAGAAGAAGCCGTCGCGGACGGGAGAATGAAGGTCGCCGGGGCGATCCGCGCACGCATGGTGCTGGCGGTGATTGGCCGCCCACCACAGGGCGCCCCGCTGCGTGCAGATGCCGCCCAGGAACGCCAGCACCAGCTGGAACGCCCGGCTGGTGGCGAAGCTGCGGTGCGCGAAGTAGCGGTGATACCCCGCCGACAGGCCGCACATCCGCACCGCGTACAGCAACAGCGCCAGCCCGACGTACCCCCACGAGAACGGCACGAAGAACGGACCGGCCAGCGCGATGCCGTGGCAGATGTACAGGGGATAGGAGCGAAGGTAAGGCAGCCCTTCGTCCGTCGGCGGCAGGTCCGTCGTCAAGGTCGGGAACTTTATCGGCCACGGCAACGTCCCTGTCGAGATGGACCGAAACGGACACGCGCTCGCGCGGCATGTTGACCTTTTCGCGGCTCGCTGCTACCCCGGAAGAGGCTCTGGATGCGTGAGGGTGTTCGCAATCACGGATTGATTCACGAGTTGCGGCGTACGGCGTTCGTGCAGACGCTGGCGGTGCTGGCCGCCGTCCTGCCGGTCCTGGCCAGCCTGTCGTTCTCGCGGCACGAGACGACCGTTCAGCACGTGCGCTGCGCAGAGCACGGCGAGCTGATTCACGTCGCGAGGGCGGCGGAAGAGCCCCCTGCTGCGACCGGCCGATCGACGACGGATACGCCCGCCGCGGGGCCGGTGGAAGTCCGTTCCGCCGCCGCCCACGAGCACTGCGCCGAGCTGTCCGACTGCCTGGGCACGGAAGGTTCATGCGCGCGCCGGACCGCGGGGCGCGTTGCGCCGCCTGCCCTGCGAACGTGCGCCCCGACGCCGGCGCCTCGCTTCAGCCGGGCCCGCCTGCTGGCGGCGGCGCCCAAGACCTCGCCTCCCCGCGCCGGTTGATCCGTGTGACAGAGCGACGCGCGCGGCCCCGCGGTCCGCGCGTCCGGTGCGACCGTTCACCCCGTGAATGCAGCCGGGAAGCGGTCGCGCCCGCCGTGCCATGCCATTCAACCAGACGCCTTGCGCCCTGCCGTCGCGGCGTCTCATGCCGGGGAGACATTCACATGCGAGAAGCGCCCAACCCGATCCTGCATCAACTTTCCTGCCGTCGCTGGAAGCTGCTCACGCTCGTCGCCGCGCTGGGCTGCGCGGCGATGGGCTGCGAAGACTCCGTCTCGTATACGCACATCGGCGCGCCCAGCCCGGCGCTGGTCGCCCGTCCCACCGACTCGGTCGAGGTCTTTCTCGGCACGCCCCCCGCCCGCCCTCACCGCAACCTGGGCGTCCTGCAGGTGGCGCGGGGCGCGTTTTCACCCGACCGGTCGATGGATGACACGGTGCAGGTCGCGCGCGCGTCCGCCGCCCAGATGGGGTGCGAGGCCATCCTCGTCACCTCGATCGACACGCTCGGCGGCCGGCAGCGGCCCCCCAACGTGCAAGCCAATTGCATCGTCTACACGGCGCCCCCGGTGACCGAGCCGACCTCCGCCCCCTGTCCGCCCCAGAACCCGGCCGCCGCCCGGGGCGCCGGGGGCTGAGCGACCTGGCCGGCCGCGCCCGGGAAGCGACCCCGGGCCCGGCCGACCCGCTAGACATGAACCCGGCGTCGCAATACGCTGGCCAGTCATCGCCAACGGGCACCTGCTCGTTGGTGAGCTGAAAGACAGCCGCAGGGCGACTGTCCTTGAGTGAACACTCCAAACCAGCGCTGCGGAGGCCTCTCGTGAAGCGAAGCGTCCTGATCTACTCGGTATTTTGCATCGTGGTGTCCCTTGGCGCGGTCGCCTGTTCTTCGAACGGGGCGACGTCCGAGAGCGGCAGCGGCGGCCAGGGTACCGGGGGAACGGCGAGCGGCGGGAACACGGGCAGCGGCGGCGCCAGCGCCACGGGCGGAACGACCAGCCCTGGAACGGGCGGTTCGACGTCCGGCACGGGGGGCAAAGGGTCGGGCGGTGTCTCCGCGACGGGGGGCAGCTCGGCGACGGGCGGGACCTCGGCCGGATCAGGCGGCGTCGCCTCGGGCGGCATGGTCGGAAGCGGGGGCGCGACCGGTTCGGGGGGCGTGGGCTCGGGCGGCAGCACGGGCTCGGGCGGCAGCGCGGGCCGGGGCGGGGGCGCGGCGGGTGGCCGGCCCGGCTCCGGCGGGCAGAGCGGCGGCACCGCCGGCGCAACCGCGACCGGTGGCAGCAGCGGGGGAGGCAGCGGCTACAACCCGTGCAAGGCCAGCCCCTGCGTCATCTTGCCGCTGGGCGATTCGATCACGCACGGTTTCTCGTCGACCGACGACGCCGGTTACCGCTCGGCGCTGTTCAAGCTGATCGTCGCGGCGAACCAGAACGTCACGTTCATCGGGTCGCTCAGCAACGGTCCCAGCACCGTGTCCGGCAAGACGTTCCCCAAGAATCACGAGGGCCACGACGGCATCACCGTCACGGGCATCACGGGCTACGTGCCGCCGGCCAAGTCCTTCTCCACCACGCCCCACATCGTGCTGCTGCACATCGGCACCAACGACATGACCAGCAACGCCGATCCCACGACCACGGCGAATCAGCTGTCCACGCTGATCGGCAACCTGGTGACGGCGGCGCCCGACGCCCTGATCGTCGTGGCGAAGATCGTGCCGCTCGGCTACAGCAACTCGAACTACACCAGCTACATCGCGAAGATCCCGGATGTGGTGAAGGCGCACGCCGACAAGCACGTAATCATGGTCGACATGAGCACGCTGCCGACGTCCGACATCCACGGCAACGGCAACGTGCATCCGACCGATCAAGGGTACGCGGACATGGCGAACCTGTGGTACGGCGCCATCAAGGGCTACCTGCCGCAGTAGGCGAGCGGTCACACCTGACATCCAGCGCGGCCTGCCGGCCGCGCGCGCCTGCTGCCGCGGCTACGGCAACGTGGCCGTGAGGGTCAGGCCCAGAAGGTGAGCCGTCGTCTGGTACGAGCCGACCGGGCCCTCCGTTCCGCCGGTGGCGTCGGCCGGCAGGAAGACGACCAGTAGGTAGCCCAGGTCGCCCCGGAAATGACCGCGGCCGTAGCCGACGCCCAGCCCGACGTCGATCCGGTCACCGTCGGGCAGGCCGGGGCCCAGGTTGCTGGCCGGCATGGCCGTGCGATCGTAGATGAGGCCGCCGCGCAGGTGCAGCCCCGGGCAGCGGTCCGGCAGCGTCCAGTCGGCGCCCCCGCGCAGCGTGAAGCTGTTCCGGCCGTTCGGCACGATGGCGCGGTCGGGCGCGCTGTTGAAGTTGATGTCGATGCGATCGTAGGTGCTCCACAGGACCACGTTCGCGTCGAAGCTGAGGGCCAAATCGCTGCGCGGGCGGCCCATCACGCCGACGGTGATGATGTCGGGCAGCGTGAGCGCCGCCGTGCCGCCCTGATCGGGCAGCGCCGTCGCGAAGTCCGGGTTCGCGGGGCTGAAGTGCGCCCGCCCGTCGTCGAAGGCCAGCTTGACCCGGCTGCGGTAGGTGAGCGCGACGTGCAGGCGGTCCGGGTAGATCTTGTACAGCGCGCCGACGTTGAAGCCGTAGCCCCAGGTGCCCCCGGCCAGGCGCACGTCGCCGCCGATGAGCGCGGGCAGGCCGTTCGTGAAGTCGACCACGCTGCGGACCGCGTCGAACCCGGCCGCCACGGAGACCTGCCGGTGCAGCAGGACGGCGATGGTCGGGTTCAACGTCAGCGTCTGCAGCGACGCCTTGATCGCGGTCTCGCGCCCCGCCCAGTCGTCCGGCCAGGTGATCCCGATCCCGAACGTGGAGAAGGCGCCCATCCCCACCGCCACGCGATCGGTGATCATCGCGTTCGCGAAGAACTCGGGCAGGAAGAAGTTGCCGCGGTTGGTGCTGGTGTCGGCGCCAACGCCCGTCGGCGAGAAGGTGGACTTGCTGGTCAGGAACACGCCGCCCGCCGAGGCGCTGACGCCCTTCATGAACGCCAGGTTCGCGGGGTTGTACCAGACCGCGGCGGGCTCCTCGTCGTCGGCGGTGACGGCCGACGCGCGCGCCATGCCCGAACCCGAGATGTCGTAGATGAGAAACCCGTTGGCCAGGCAGGGGCGCGCCGCCAGCAGAACGCCCAGCGCGGCCAGGACCGGGACCAACAGCGAAACGACGACCGGCGAGGAAACGCGTGTCTTTGTCATGGCGTCACCGTCGGGACGAAGGCGTAGCAGTAGACGAGGTTCGCGCGCGTGATCCCTGTCAGCGGCGTGAAGATCGGGTTGTCGAGCAGCGGCTGCAGCGCCTGGCGGCCCGCCTCCAGCGCGGCGGCGTCGGCGTCCGCGACCCCCGAGACGGTGCTGTGACCGGCGGCGTCCACCAGCGGCGCCGTCAGCGTCAACAACACCGACACGGGCGAGGCGACCAGCGGCGCGCCGTCGGGCGAATGGATGCCGTTCGTGAAGAACAGCCCCATCTGGTGCCCGGCGGGAAACGGCGCGCCCAGCTGGATGGCGATGGCCCCCAGGCTGGGAACGTAGGCGGCCCCGACCGGCGGGAAGCCGGCGTTCAGGTCGCCCGCGGCCGCCGCCGTCAGATCCATCACCACCACCGGTCCGTTCTGGACCCGCACGACGAACGCTGACACCGTCGCGGGATCGACGGAGCCCTGCACGCCCACCAGCACCTGATTGGCGGCCGGCACGTGCGGGACGGCGGCCGTCCCGGGCAGCAGCAAGGGAACCGAGTTCGTGTGGATGGGGAACCCCCACAGCACGGCGAGCTCGTCCTTCGGCAGCCCGGACGCTGCCATGACGTCGAAGCCATAGCCGGCCAGATACCCCTGCCGGATCGCCTCCAGCTGGAACAGCTGCGCGGCGGCCGCGGCGGGCGAGGGACTGCCCTGCGCCACCACTTCGTACCCGGGACAGTGCGGATCGACGACCTGCGTCGGGGCCGCGGCGTCGCACGTCAGCGACACGTCCTGCTTCAGGAGCGCCATCGTGGGCGAACCGACCACGGGAAAGCCGGCGGCGTCGCGCACGCCGTTCGCGTAACCGCGGACGCCCATCCAGTAGAACTCGCCCAGCGTCCAGGGGCCGGGTGGCGTCACGGTCAGCGAGGTCGCCGTCGCGTCCACACCGACCGCCACCCCGGTCGTCAGCGGCGCGCCGCCGTGAAGGCCGAACACCACCACGTTGGTGCCCAGCACCAGCGTCGCCGGATCCAGCGCGCCGCTGGCCGGGGCCGACGCGGGCGTCAGCGAGGGGAAGCCGTTCAGCGTCTGCAGCCACTGGTCGAACTGGCACTGCGCCCCGGTCAGCGCCGTCTGCGTCGCGCAGTCGGCGGGGATCGGCGTGCCGGCCAGGCTGAAGTCGATGTGTCCGGTCTGCTGGTTCACGACCAGCGCCGTCGGCTGCGGCACGCGCGGCGGCGTGGCGGTCAGATCGAACTGCATCGCCGTCGGAACACGCCCTGACCCGACATCCGGCGTGCAAGCGCCCGCCAGCACCACCGCCAGCAACGACAGTTTCACGTCGTGTGCCCACCTGCCCTGACCATTCATCTTCTTCATGGCTGCACCACGATCCGGCCCTGCGCGACGGCGTACGCCGCCGGGACGTCGGCCACGCCGTCCCCGTTCGCGTCGGGAAGCGCGCTGACGTACTTCAGCAGCGCCTGCCAGGGCTTCAGCTGCTGCACGCCCGCCGTCGTCGGATCGGCGTCGACGAAACGGGTCGTCGGGTCGACCGGCGTCAGGCAGCCGCTGTCCTTCGCCGTCACGTCCAGCAGGTTTTGCGTCAGGCTTCGCACGGCGCCCAGCAGGCCCGCCACGTAGCTGGTGGTGACGACCTTGTAGCAGGTCGTCGTGTCGTTCAGGTCCAGCGGCAGGTCCCCGGTGGACTTGACCAGCGCCAGGCTGGCGACGCGGCCGAACAGCGGCTTCGTCATGTCGTACACGACCTTGATCCCGGAGACCTGCAGGAAGAAGTCGTTGGGGACCACCTCGGGCGCGCCGCCCAGCTCCAGGCCGTTCCGGATGTCGCGCGCGTTCAGATAGAACGTCACCAGCGAGTAGCCCGGGATCTGATCGGTCCCGATGCCCAGCGGCGTGACGCGAAACAGATCGGCGAACCAGATCGCGCCCGTCTTGCCCGCGACGATCGGCGCGCGCAGCGCCCCGTCGGCGTCGACGGCCAGCACCGGCGGATCCGTCGGCTGCACCGCCGCGGTGATCGTGCGGTAGGCGTCCGTCACCAGGTTGCCGACCGGCGCCTCGCCGCGCGGGGGCAGCGGCAGGTCGGCCGCCGTCGTGGCCACGACCGCCCTGTAGGCCAGCCCCTGGGGCGCCAGCGCCTGGTCCAGCCCCGCCACGTACTGGTCGACGGCCGCCTGCGTGGTGGGATCGCCCGGGATCGCGTCGTCGATGTTCAACAGCGTGTAGCCGTCGACCGTCACCGAGACCGGCGGCGCGCCCGGGGTCCCCGAAGGCGTCACCGTCAACGCCAGCTCGCCCAGAAAGGCGGTGTACGCACCGGCGGTGACGATCAGCGTGTTCCCGACGCGGGCGGGCTGGGCCAGCGTGTCGTGCGTGTGGCCGCTGACGATGATGTCGATGCCCGGCACCTTGCCCGCCAGCGCCGCGTCCTCGCCCTGGCCGGTGTGATCGATGCCGGAGTGCGACAGGGCCACGACCAGATCGACCTTGTCGGTCTCGCGCAGCTCCTTGACCATGCGGGCCGCCGCGACCTCGATCGCCTCGAAGGTCAGCGGCGCCGCCTGAGGCGTCACCTGCACGGCGTTCGCGCCGATCAGGCCGAAGAAGCCGACCTTCAGCCCGCCCACCATCTTGACCAGCTTCGGCTGGATCACGCCCGCGTTCGCCAGCAGCTCCAGCTCGTCGTCGGCGGGGTCGGTGGCCGAGAAGGTCATGTTACTGGAGAGGATCGGCACGGTGGCGCTGTTCGTGACGGCCGCTTGCAGGATCCCGGCGAGCCCGTGCGGCGTCCAGTCGAGCTCGTGGTTGCCGATCGTCGTCGCGTCGTACCCGAACGCGTGCATCATCGCCAGCTCGGGGCTGGCCGTCGTGGCCAGGAACTCGAAGGGCGTCCCCATCATGAAGTCGCCCGCGTCCAGCAACAGCACCGGCGTGCCGTCGGCGGCGGCCGTCGCCCGGGCAGCGCCGATCGCCGAGGCCAGGCGCGCCACCCCGCCCCGGGTGGCGTCGTCGTTCGGCGTCGCGGGCGTGTAATCACGCTCGGGCCCGAACCCCATCAGGTGCGAGTGGATGTCGTTCGTGTGAAGGAGCAGCACCTTCTGCGGCGCCCCCGGCGGGGGACCACCGTCGCCCGCGTCGGGCTTGGCAGCGATGGTCTCGTCGCTGCAAGCGACGGCCTGGGCGGCGGCGACGGCGAGCAACAGCAACCAGCTTCCGTCGAGGTATCTCCGGCGACCTCGACATCGGAATTCCAGCATGTCGGACGACCTTTCCGCAGAGGGTGGAGGTTCAGGCCCCTGAAGCTAATACACCGGGCGCCTGTTTTTCACGAGTGCACGACGACACAAACGCGGCGGACACGGTCAGCGCGCGCCGCCCTCCTGGCGCAGCCGATCGCGCTCGATGGTGAACCGGACCAGCGACTTCAGCAGGGTGTTGCGCTTGACGCCACGGAGGATGATCTTCAGGTCCTCGTACACCGTGGGATCCTCGAGGAGCGCGCCCACCGTGCCCCGGCCGGCCGCGACGTCCTCGCCCACCTTCTTCAACGTGCGGGACAGCGCCGTCAGGTTCTCCACCAGCGCGTCGGCGTCGGGGCCATAGACCAGCGTGTGCAGCGGTCCGGGCTGCTGGCGGATCGCGGTGGCCGCGTCGGCCAGCTCGCGCGCGGCGCGCTGCGCGTCCTCGAGGATCGGCCCGGCGTCATCGCGAGAGACCAGCCGGTGCAGCGTGCCGCTGCCCCCTTCCACGGCCGCCGCGATCCGGTCGACGCGCGTGATGGCCGTGGCCAGCGCGCCGGCCGAACGGTCCGCATTGCGGGCGATGGAACGCGCGGTCGCCGCCAGCTCAGGATCGAAAAGCAGCGCATGGGCCAGGCCGTCACCGTGCTGCAGCGCCTCGGCGCTGTCGGCGGCGGCGCGGGCCAGCCGCGCCAGATCGCGACCCATCTCCGGCGTGACCACGTCGTCCAGGCGTTCGCGCAGCCCTTTCGACAGCGCGCGCACCTCGCTGATCCCCTCGTTCAGCGAGCCCACCATCTCGCTGACGGTCTGGTTGTCCTCCGACGGCAGGAACGCCCCGTCGCCCAGGGGCGCGGCGTCGGCGGTGCCCAGCGAGATGGCGATCGTGGCGTCGCCCAGCAGCCCCTTCGGCGCGAGCGTGGCGCGCGAGTCGGCGCGGATCCGGTCCAGGTAGCGCGCCTCGATCGCCAGGGTGACCGAGACCTCCCGCACGCCCAGCGTGGGCGCGAACTGGATCTCCCGCACGGTCCCCACGTCGAGCCCGCCCAGCCGCACCGGCGCCCCGATCGACAGCCCCGTCGTGTCGCGGAAGCTGGTGCGCAGGCGCGCCTTGCGCGCGAACGGATGCTGCGCTCCCCCGATCATGACCAGCATCGCCGCCGTCACGACCGCGCCGGCCGTCAGGAACAAGCCGGCCTTGAGGGGGCGGCGCAGAGCATCGGGTTTCATCGCCGCGCCTCCTGTTCCGCCGGCATCCCGGCCGCATCGGTGGTGAGGCGCGTCGCCTCCCGCAGCTCGCGGATGGCGGGCAGGTCGGAGGTCAGGAACGACGCCGTCGGCAGCACGACCCTGATCTTCCGGTCGACCAGCATCGCGATGCGATCCGAGACCAGGCAGGCCGACGCGAGATCGTGCGTCACGATCACCGACGTGATGGCGAGCCGCCGCTGCAACGAGCGGATCAGGTGATCGATCCGGCGCGCGCCGAGCGGATCGAGCCCGGTGGTGGGTTCGTCGTAGAGGATCAGCTCGGGCTCCCCGGCGATCGCCCGCGCCAGCGCCACCCGCTTGCGCATGCCGCCCGACAGCTCGGCAGGCAGCAGCGACTCGGTGCCGACCAGGCCCACCAGCGCCAGCCGGTCCCGGACGCGCGCGGCGATGTCGGCCTCGCCCAGGTTGCCGCGGATGCGCAGCGGGTAGGCGACGTTCTCGCCCACCGTCAGCGAATCGAACAGCGCGCCGCCCTGAAACAGCATCGACATGCGCGCGCGCACGGGATAGAGGGCCTCCTCGGGAAGGGCAGCAAGGTCGAGGCCCTCCAGACGAATGCTGCCCGCGTCCGGCTTGATCAGGCCCATGAGCAGCTTCAGCAGCACGCTTTTTCCGGAGCCCGAAGCGCCGAGGATCGCCAGCGCCTCCCTGCGGCGGACGGAGAGGGTGAGGTCCTCGATCACCTTCGTGCCGTGGAACGATCTGGCCACGCCCGCTAGCTCCAGAAACGGCGGTTCGTCCACGTCAGACCTCGAACACCAGCAACAGCTTCGTGAACAGGAAGTCGGCCATCAGCGTGACGACCGAGGTGAGCACGACGGTCCGGGTCGTGGCGCGGCCCACGCCCTGGGTGCCGCCGCTGGCGTTCAGCCCCTGGTGACAGGCGATCAACGTGATCAGCACGCCGAACACGGACGCCTTGCCCAGCCCCCCGAGCAGATCGGCCGCCGTCACCACGCGAATGCTGGTCTGGTAGAAGCGCGCCAGGCCGACCCCCGCTTGCAGCCGGGCCATCATCATGGCGGCGGCGATCCCCACCAGGTTGGCCCCCGCGCTGAGGATCGGCAGCGCCACGGCGCCCGCCAGCAGCCGGGGTACTACCAATTTGCGAATCGGGTCGGCGCCCATGGACCGCATGGCGTCGATCTGCTCGGTCACCTGCATCGCGCCGAGCTCCGCGGTGATGCCGGCGCCGATGCGCCCGCCCGCGATCAGCGCGGTCAACACCGGGCCCAGCTCGCGCACCTGCGACAGCGACACCACCTGCCCGACGTAGTCCTGGGCGCCGAACCGCGCCATCTGGAACGTGAACTGAACCGCCATCACCATGCACGAGAAGACGGCGGTCAGGACGGCGACGGAGATCGATCTGATTCCCATCACCTCCAGCTGCTCGGCCAGCGCGGAAAGATCGAAGGGCCGGCGTACCAGGCGAACCCCGGCGTCCACGGCCAGCGTGGCCAGCTCGCCCAGCGAGGCGAGCGCCGCCGCCGCGCGCGGGGCGCGCCGCTCCAGGCTCTCGATGGCCGACCCCGCGCTCATGTGGCCCCGCGCGCAAAGCCGTCGACGAAGCGCTGGAAGTCGGGCTGCCGATGGGCGAAGACCTGCGGCGACGAGGCCAGCTGTAGGTCGTACGTGCAGCCGTCCTTCTTCAGCACCACCAGCTCCAGCGCGATGGGGACGCCGTCCAGCCTGCCGACAAGGCACGTGCGCAGCGCCTGCCGCCCATCGAGTGAGATCGGCGTCCGCGCCTGCTCGCGCCGCTGCTCGATGCCGAACAGCAGGTGGTTGGTGAGGACATCCAGCGAGGCGTCCGCCTGCGGCTCGCAAGTGGCGTGCGCCAGGATCGTCCCGCCCTGGCTGTGATGGAACGCGAGCTGTCCGTCGGCGATCTGCACCCGCTGCCAGGACCCCGGCAGCGTGCCGATCCGGAAGACGATGGGACCGTCGCGGTAGACGTTGCCCGTCAGCCCCCCGCGAAAAGCGCACCCCGCCAGCAGGCAGAGCAGGCAGAAAATGAGAGCGCCGGCAGGAGCGAGGGAACGGCGTGAATCGCGGGCGACTCTGGACACGGCCCGTGGAAGATCAGGAATCGTGCCGGCCCAAGGTGGCACCGGCCGGGGGCGAAAACCCGCAAACCTTGCGCGACGACCGCTCGAACGCGCACGGACGTGCGCCGGTCGCGGGCCGCGGTTCTTCCCCGCCCCAGCGCCTGGGCAGTCGTGAAGTGGGCGGCGAGGGTCATCGGCGTCGCCGCGAGGCGTGATCGTCGTCCTGGTGCAGCGGGTAGCTTGCAGTCTCGCTGCATCGCCGGACCAGCCCATCGTCATGCGAAGGCCAGCAAGGCTGATTCTACCCGGACAGGCAGGCGCACGGGTGACTGCGCATTCCTATTCGCCACCCGTGCAGTCGGTGGCGCCATCATCGACTTGGGCCGTTCCGCCGACCGCTAACCACGCATGGGTCGTCTCGTCGCGGCTGAAGGGAATCCTCGGGCGGGGCCACCACGACGGGCCAGATCCCTGGCGATTGCTCAGGAACTCGAGGCTAGGCCTCGTCGACTTCTTGCCATACGAAATTCATCTGGGGGGTCTCTCTTTGTATCGTCTGAAGGATTTCCTCACGCCGACCGCTGGCCCAGTCCGGAACCTTCGAAGGCCACAAGTGAGGAGACGGAACATAGAGGATGGGCCGGCCATGCGCAGTCGGCTCCCAATAGAGTTTGAAGCAGCTTTCCCGCTCACAATAGCGAACAAATCCATGACCCACATACACCGAACGCGACCCACCATCGACGGCCCTATTCTGTGCTACTGACGACATATCTTTACCCATGGTCGATGCTCCACCACGCAGGAACAACACAACTATCACCGCCACAACAGCGCCGACTGTCAGAATATGGTCGAGAGATTTTGGCATTGCTCGTCTATCTCACCGCACGGTTCATTGATAGTTCGGGGACATAGGTATGTCAGGATGTCTTTATCAGCGCCGAAGTTCAAACACGTTCCAGACGAATAGAGGCAACGTCCCGATCGGCATTGGGCGGACAAAGGGGGGTAGCACAAAGAGCGGCTCGGTCCCTCGGGAGACGCGACATCCATCTGCTTCTGTTCATAAGCCGCCAGCTGATTGACGTTAATCGCCGAGAAGGCGCATGGCCCGTAGCAGAATCTCCCTCGAATACGACAGCGCAATCGGAGTCGAAACTACAGTTTCTGTCGAACTCTGCCGCATGAACGACGCAGGCACGCACGTCGTCGGTCGCATCCCCCTGCCCCGCATCGGTGGTGCTCGCATCATCAACTGACGAGTCGGCCATCTGCTGTTGGTCTGCGTCGTCGGGAGTTGGAACCCTGGACCGGGATGTTCCGTCCCCGCATCCGAGCAGCAGCCAAGCCGCAACGCACCACAAACTCGCGCGGCCCTCTTGGTACGTCGGTCTGTTCATGGTCCTCCCCTCGCCTTGTACGCTCTTCTCGACTCGAATCCGGCAAGGCGATCAGTTGGGCGCCCGAGGGTGGGGGTCGCGGCGTCCACGATGCTCAAGGCTAAGCCCTGGTCATGGGGATCTATCAAGTTTGCGGCCGGATCGACGGTTCTCGCTCGGCTGTCCTTCAAGAGTGCTCTATCGAGGGGGAATCGTGGGTCTTCCCGACCACTCGTGCCCCCCTCGACGCTCCGCCGATCGGCGGATTTCAAGGGATTCCCTGGATCTACCTGGAGCCGGTGCCCAGGATTGAACTGGGGACCTACGGTTTACGAAACCGTTGCTCTACCACTGAGCTACACCGGCGAAGACTAAAGGCGCTGGGTACTTACGTCATCCACCCCGGTCTCGTCAACGGTCAGCGTTGCTTCCAGAGGGAGCAGCGTTCCTGGGCGACGGCGGCAGGGTCCATCGGGTCCCCCGCGGGCCCGGCGCTGCTGTAGGTGCGACAAATGTCGGCGCGACGACCGCGAGCGAGCCGCCCGCCGGGATGTCCGGCTAACGGGGCGCGGCCACGAAGGCACGTCGCGCTCCGACGGATGTTACTCTTATAGAGGAGCCACCTACGATGCGATTCGCCACCGCGGCCTTGACCTCGCTCGTGGGAGCCTTTTCGCTTGGTCTGGTGGTCAGTTGCTCTGGCAATGGCGCGGCGCCGGGAGGACAGGCCGGCAGCAGCGCCGGCGGCTTCGCTGGCACCACGACCGGCGGCGTCGGTGGAGGCGGGGTCGGAGGCGGCCATATTCCGTCGAATGGTGGCGGGGGCGGCCCCTCGGCGTCGGGCGGCGGGGGCGGAGTCGCCGCGAGCGGTGGGGCGGGCGCGGCGGGCGCAGGCGGCATCACCGGGGTCGGCGGCATCATGGCGGGCGCGGGCGGCGGGGGGATCTCGGGGGCCGCAGGTGCTGGCGGCCAGGCGGGCTCCGAGGCCGACCAGCGGTCGGCGGCCGCGGCCTCGTGCTCTGCTTATTGCGAGAAACTGCAGACCTGCAACATGCCCTTGTACGGGTCGACCGACGCATGCAAATCAGCCGAGTGCGATCAGGTGACGTTCATCGACGCCCTCTGCCTTTCGAGCGCCAAGGCCTACTACGACTGCGGGCGCGCGCTGGGCGACATTTGCCCCGGTGCCAGGGCCGGTTGCCAGGACGCGTATTGGACGTACACCAACTGCTTGCAGGGGATCGGCACCGTGCAATGCCCCGCCCCTCCTCCCCCAGCCGACTGTCCGGACCCTCAGGGCGACGCGTGTCTGTCACCTGCGGTCGACTACGAATGCGACACCTTGAGAGGCACCTGGCGGTGCCCGCAGAACGCGGTGCCCAAGACGCAACTCGATTGCTCGCATGACAAGCCCTGTACGGGCTCGCGGCCAACGGGCCTCTGCATCTCTTCGCTGGACGACCCCTGTCACTATCACGACCCCGTGACGTACGAGTGCGACCATTCAACGGGACAGTGGGCTTGCCCGTACGGCAGCTCTCCGCTGATCCCGACCACTTGTACGGGCTCCGGAGGGGTGAGCGGGACAGCCGGGCAGTCCGGCTGAGGCATGACCTCGCTGATGGAGCTCCGTCCGGCCGGCGTTGCGATCTCCCCGGCCTCGGGAGCAGGCGGGCGCCACCCTGGCAGCGCAGCTTCTCAGCTCCCGCACCGTCGGGTATGAATGCCGCCGGGCAACGCCTCCGATGAAAGACGCAGCAGTCGATGAAGCGGCGGGAACCGCCGGACGGAGCACTCCCGGTGGCGCGGCCGCGTCGCCGCGCCGGGGACGGTGGGTCGCTCTCCTCTTGATCCTCGCGGTCGTCGGCGCTGTCATCGCGTTCTTTGTGGTGCAGCGGAAGCGGCCCGCGGGGCCACCGGGGTGGGTGGCCGCGGGGCGGGCGCCGGCCGCCGCGGACGAGATCGAGGCCAACGTGGGGCGGCTGTTACAGCGCCTGTCGGCGGAGCTGGCTGGGACCGCCGAGCAGGCGGGCCGCTTGCCGGGCCTCGCCGCGCTGGTGACGTCCAGCCTCGATGGCGCGGCCTTTCAGGACGCCCTCTCCAGCGAGCCGTGGTGGAAGAGGTATCGCGGCTATGGATGCGCGGTGATCGTGGGCGACGAAGTGAAGGCCGTGTGGCAGCTGCCGGGAAGCGGGCTGGCGCCGGCCGAGCTGGTCCGCGCGGTGAGCGCGGCGCCCCCGGCCCCGGCGCGGGTGGTGCTGGGGCCGAACGCGGCGGTGCTGGGCGCGATGGCGCCCATCGCGGGCGTGAAGGACGCGCGCGTGCTGCTGGTCGATGCCCTGGATCGCCGGAAGATCGCGGTGCTGGCGGCGCGCGCCAACGTCGTGTTGATGCTGTCGGACGGACGGAAGGATCTGGGCGCGTCGGTGCCCGACGCCATCGTGCCGCAGCTGGAAGGGCTGCTCGGGCACGAGGCCAACCACGTCATGGTCGAGCGGCACCTCTCCCAGATGGCCGTCGCCGTGCCCTGGACGTCGGGCCTCTGGTTGTGGGTGATCACGCCCTTCGATTCGTGAGACGCAGGCGCCGGGAAAGCGCCTGCGACGTTCCGTAACCCGGCATCGTCGCCGCGGCTCGGCTGTTCGCGCGACGGCCAGCGCTTCGCCCGATGTCAGCGGGCGGCGGTCGCGCGCGGCATCAGTAGGTGGCCGGCGCCGCGGCGCCGGCTGGTGGCGCGCCGTCCCCCGGCCAGCGGCGCGGGCTGGCCCGCCCGCGCGCCCGCCTGGCGGTGCGCGGCCCGGCGCTCCTCGCTGGCATCGGCGAGTCGCTGTCCCCTCCCCTCGGTCAGCGTCTGCTGGCGCGCCCACTCGAGGAGGCGCGCCCGCTGCTCGGGCCTGACCGTCACCACGTTCGTATGCTTCGCAAGCTCGATGAATTTTCTAACGAGGGCCCATCCTCCCCCGTCTCCTCCCCTTCCGTTCCCGATCTTCACGATGATCCTTTCTGCGTAAGTTCTATGTGTCTTCACGGTCCCCGGCGGGTGACCGGCCTTGCCGGACCTGCCAGTGACGAAGTCATCATGCGCCTGCCCTCGTTTCGGTGGCATTTCGATATGGCAATATTTCTGTTGCCACCGACGAGAGACGCCGGAATTCCATCACGTCGGCTCATCGGCACATCGGCACATCGCCGCGCGGGCGGCATGAAGCTCGCCCGTTCCCGCGCCGGCGCCCTCCCCCCTGCCCCCTGTCGCTACAGCTTGATGTCGCCGCCGTCGTCGCCGCGGCTCAGCTTCTCGCGCAAGGCGCCGCCCTCGTCGGGCGGCGCGGCAGCCGGCGACAAGGTCAGATGAAGCCACGCGCCTTCGCGCGTGCCGGCCGGCAACAGCCCCAGCGGCACGTCGAACGCCTCCACGCCCCACATCAGGCGCGCCTTCTCTCCCTCGATCGCGTCCACGAACAGCAGGCCGGGTGCGGGCGGCTCGCCGCCGGCGCTCGCGGGGCGGCCGGCCGTCGTGTTTGGTTTGCGCGTACTCATCGTCGTGGTCCCTCTGCCTGCAGACTCTGACGCCGGCCCTCCGCCGTGCGCAACTCGATGGCCGAGCCGTCGGTCTCGATCGTCACGTCGCCGTCCCGGTCCGTCCGGTACACCGACGCGCCCCCGGCCGCCAGGCGCTGCAACGTCTCGTCGGAAGGATGCCCGTACTCGTTCACCCGCCCCACGCTGACGACCGCGATCCGCGCGCCCACGGACCGCAGGAACGCCGCGCCCGACGAGTACTGGCTGCCGTGGTGCGCGACCTTCAGCACCGACGCGTGCAGCGGCACGCCCGCGTCCATCAGCCACGCCTCGGTCGGCGCCTCGGCGTCCCCGGTGAACAGGGCCGAGAACCCGCCGAAGCTCAGCCGCACCATCACGCTGTTCGCGTTGACGTCGGAGCGCGAGCCGTGAATCACCGGCTCGGGCGGTCCCAGCAGCACCATGCGCGCGCCGCCGCCGAGATCGATGGCGCGTCCCCGTGTGGCCTGGCGCACGGGGATGCCCTGCGCCTCGAGCGTGCGCATCAGCGTGGCGTACGCCGCGCTTTCGTGCGGCTCGACGGCGTCCATGAACTGGCGCGCGCCCACCTGCCGGATCGCCGCGGGCAGCCCGCCCAGGTGGTCCTCGTGACGGTGCGACAGCAGCACCAGATCGATCGGCCCGTGGACGTGTCGGGCCAGGAACGCCGTCAGCGCGCGCGCCGACTTGCGCGGGCCCCCGTCGACCAGCACCGTCTTCCCCGTCGGGGACGTGATCAGCGCGGCGTCGCCCTGCCCCACGTCGATGAAGTCGATGCGCAGCGACGGCGCCGCCCACCCCACCCCCGCCGTCCCGGCGATCGCCAGGCCCACCGCGCACGCGAGCAGGCCGCGCCAGCGGCGCCCCGCCGGGCGCTGGCGGAGCCGGTCGCTCGGCATCGGATCGATGCGAATCGAGTGAGGACGAGGCGGCGCCAACGACGCCGACGATGACAGCAATCGCCAGGGAAGTCACGATTGTCGCTTATCGGCGCGCGCGGGCCGCGGGTGCGCGGTTCGTGTCGCGAACAGGCGTCGGACACCGCCCCTCACCGGGCCGTCAGCGCGCGCCGACGCGAAGCTGGCACACCTCGAGATAACGCGCGGCCGGCCAGTTCGCGGGCGTGGGAAAATCGGGCGGCAGGCCGCCCAGCTCCAGCACATCACCGCTCCGCTTCGCCAGCGCCAGCCCGGCGTCGACGTGCTTCATCACGCTGGGCCCGCGGTGCGTGTTCGACGACACCCACAGGTGTCCGCCGTCGTCGGGCAGCAGCGCGCACGCCGCCGCGATCAGCTCGGGGTAGTCGCGCTTCTGCGCCCAGGACGCGGTCCGCGCGCCCGAGACCGTCGGCGGATCCAGGATGATGACGTCGTAGGTGGCCCGCCGCGCGCGCTCCGCGTCCAGGAACTTGAAGACGTCGGACGCCTCCCAGCGATACGCCGGCGCCTCGGGGTCCAGGCCCGACAGGCGGAAGTTCTCGCGCGCCCAGGCCAGCGGCCCCGCCGCCAGATCGACGCTGGTCACGCTGGCCGCCCCCGCGCGCGCCGCCGCCACCGACAGCGCGCCCGTGTACGCGAACGTGTTCAGCACGCTCTTCCCGCGCACGAACCGGCGCAACCCGGCCCGGTGCTCGCGCATGTCCGAGAACAGGCCCACGTTGATGCCGCCGCACAGGTGAACCTCGTAAGGGACGCCGTGCTCGCGCACGATCAGCTTCGCGGGCGGCGCCTCCCCCACCAGCTGCTCCTTCGCGCGCTCGGGCCCGGCGCCCTGCGCCTTCAGCCGCACCTTCAAGACGATCCCCCGCGCCGGCAGCCCGGCCTCGCCCAGCACCGCGCGCGCCGCCTCGCCCAGCACACGCCCCAGCCCCAGCAGCCCGCGCGACAGCGCCGTCACGACGACGAACGCGCCGTAGACGTCCACCGCCAGCCCCGACAGCCCGTCCCCTTCGCCGTTCACCAGGCGGTACGCCGCGTCCTCCTCGACCAGCCCCAGCGTCCGCCGCAGGGCCAGCGCGCGGCGGACCTGCCGGCGAAAGAACTCGGCGTCCAGCGCGCGCAGCTGGATGCCCGTGTCGCCCGGCTGCCGCCACACCCGCATCAGCTCGTTCTCGGGATCGGCCACGCCGACGCCCACCGTCTCGCCGCGCGCCTCGAACCGCAGCGGCCGCCCCGGCTCCAGCGTCGCGGCGCCCTCGAGATCGGACAGCGGCAGCTGCGGATGCCCGGCGCGCACGCGCTCGGCGCCCGCCAGAGTGATCGCCACACCATGAAGTGACACGCGCGTTCTCCGTTTGCTTCGCGGTCAGGGCGCCCGGGTGGCGCGCGCCGTCAGGTCCTCGCCGCCCCAGTCGCCCGCCAGGGGCCGGATCCCCAGCAACGAGGCCAGCGTCTTCGTGAAGGTGGCGAACGAGGTCGGCGTGGGGTCGACCTGCCCCGCCGCCACACGCCCCGGGGCGCGCACCAGCAGCGGGACCGCGCGATCATATAGATAAGGCGAGCCGTGACTGGCGCCCTTGCCCACCGCCAGCGCCGGATCGAAGAAGACGCCGCGCTCGGGCACCAGGTAAAGATCGCCGTCGCTGTCGGGCCGCATGGCCCGGCACACCAGATCGGCCAGCTCCATCCCGTCGTGGCTGCACGGCCCCGCGGCCTGGCGGGCGTCGACCACCTGGGAGATCCCGGCAGGCCGCAGGACGCTGCTCAGCGCACGCAGCAACCGCGCGCGCTCGGCGGGCGGCAGCGCGCGCGCCTTCGGCGACAGGTACAGGTACGGCTCCGCGATGCCGGCGATCCATTTCTCTTCCGGCGGGCGGCCCCGGCCCAGCGTGCCGTTGGCGGCCTTCTCCAGCTCGGGCACCAGGTCGCGCGGCACGATGCGATGGCGGCGCCCGCAGCCGCGCTGCCAGCGATCCTCGGCGCCGCCGGCGCGCTGGATGGCCACGCACCAGGGATCCTTCGCGCTCTCGCTCAGCTCGGGCAGGGCCGCGCTGCCGTGGTCGGCGGTCAGGATCACGGCGTATCCCGACGGTCCCACGCTGCGCTCCAGGAACGTCAGGAAGTCGCCCAGCGCGCGATCCAGTCGATACAGCTCGTCCCACGCCTCCCACGAGTGCGGGCCGAACACGTGCGCCACGTAGTCGTGCGACGACAGCGACAGCGCCAGCAGCGTGGGCCGGTTGCTGGCCCGCGCCGCGTCCACGGCCGCGCGCGCCACGTCGAACAGCACGCGATCGCCGAGCGGCGTCGCCCGCAGCGCCTTCGCCGAGCCGATCGGGTGCGGGAACGTCACGCCCAGGCCGGCGTAGTCGCCCTCGCCCTCTTGCACGTCCGGCGTCTCGGCGTGGCCCTGCACCCAGGCCAGCTCCAGACCATCCATCGTCCAGCCCGTGCGCGCCAGCGTGGTGAACGCGTCCTTGCCCGCGGGCGCCGTCACCCACGCGGGCGGCGGCGGAAAGAAGCTGGAGGTGACCAGCTCGCCCAGCTCGACGTCCAGCCACAGCGCCAGCGCGGGCCGGCGGCCCGCCGCGAACAGCGCGCCCCGATCCTTCAGGGAAAAGCTGAACACCTGCGCGCCGGCGACGTCGGACACGAACCGGTCGGCGATCGTCTCGACGTCCGGGGGCAGCCGTCCCAGCGAGCTGCCCGGGCGGTCCAGCTTGCCACTGGCGTCGACCTCCTTCGCGTCGGCGTCCGCCAGGAAGGACCGCGGCGGCTGCCCGGGCGCGGGGATGGTCTCGTTCGCGACGATGGCGGTCTCGCGCGGGACGCGCCCGGTGTACAGCGCCGCGTGCCCGGGCGCGGTATCCGTCGCGGCGTGCGCGAACCGCAGATCCTCCAGGTAAAGACCCTCGCGACGCAGGCGCGCGAATCCGCCGTCATCGGGAAGCTGGGGGAGGCGCTCGGCGGCGATCCAGGCGGCCAGCTGGTCGACCACGATCGACACCACCAGCGGCCGGCCGCCCGGGGGCCCGGACACCGGCGGCGGTGGCGCGACCACCGAGGTGGCGGCCGGCGCTGGCGCGCGGCTGACGCAGGCGCCCAGCCACACGGTGGCGACGGCCAGCGCCACGCGTCCGGACGCGCGCGCGCCGCCACTTCTCATTCGCGAGGTCGTCTCCGCTGGCATTGGGCCGACAATGGCACGGCACCCGCCGCGTCCGTCAAGCACGCGGCGGATCTTCCCGGCGCGTGTCGCCGCGGCCCGATCGCTCTACAGGTAGCTCATCCACCACTTCCGATACCGTCGCTTCGCGCGCGCGTACGCCCGGCAGGGAAGGTACAGCAGCAGCACGCCGGCCAGCCAGACCAGGTAGACGACGGGCAGGCTGAACCCGAAGCCGTGCGCCAGGCGGAAGGCGTCGGGCGGCGAGCGAAAGAAGTGCACCAGCGACTGCCCCGTCAGCGCGCCCAGCAGCAGCCCGGCCAGGTGCGCGTACGGCCACTGCAGCAGGTAGTAGAACAGCGGCACCCGGCCCAGCGTCTCCAGGGGCGCCAGCCAGCGCCCGCGCGCTCGCTCCAGCAGCGCCAGCAGCACCAGCGCCGGCCCGCACGTCATCAGCAGGTAATCGAGCGACGGCGGATACTTCGTAACGTTCAGGAACGACATCAGCGCGCGCGCCGCCGTGGGCTGCGGCGTGGCCGGGCTGGGATCGCCGTAGCAGCCCCATTTCCCCAGCGCGCGCAGCAGCACGAAGGCGACGATGGCCGCCGTACCGGCGCGCAGCAGGAAGCGCTGCCGGCGCTCCGCCGGCCAGCCGAACACCTCGCCCAGGCCATAACCGGCCGCCATCAGCCCCACCCAGGGAATGATCGGATAGACGATGAAGGCCATGCGGCCGTCGCTGGTGAAGGCCTGCCCGAAGCGGTGGACGATCATCCACACCACGACCGGCCAGGGCGTGGCCGTCCCGGCAGGCACCGGCGCCGGGCCCACGTGGTCCAGCAGGTTGTGCAGGGCGCAGACGGCCAGGCCGATGATGGTGACGGCGCGGGCCGGCAAGCGCACCAGCGCCGCCAGCAGCACCATCGAGACGCCGATGGCCCAGATCACCTGCAGAAACCCCAGGAAGCGCGGATCGAAGCTGAAGAACACCCCGCCCCGCACCAGCGTGAACTCGAGGAACACCAGCCAGAGCCCCCGCGTGACCAGGAAGCGGGACAGGGCGGCGGGCGCCATGCCGGCCGCCGCCTGCATGCGGACGCCCACGCCCGCCAGCAGCACGAAGATCGGCGCGCAGAAGTGCGTGACCCAGCGGGTGAAGAACAGCGCCAGCGACGTCCGCTCGGGATCCGTCGGTGAGAAGTCGTGGGCATGCACGTGCACCATGTCGCGCACGTGATCGAGCAGCATCAGCACCATCACCGCGCCGCGCATCACGTCGATGGAGGCGACGCGCTCGCGGCGGGGCGTCCCGGGCGGGCCGGCGACCGGAGGCGTGACGGCGGCAACGGGCGTCGACATCCCCCCGGTCATAGACGCACGCGCCCCGCGCTTTCAACCGCCCGCGCGGGTAAGCTGTCGCGGTGCCACGCACCTCGCGGTGTCTCCTGTGGATCTCCCTGTCGATGCCGGCCTGCCTGCTGCTCGGCGCCGCGCTCGGGGGCTGCGGCGACGACGGCCCGCACTTCGTCCCCGCCAGCGCGGATCGGGGCCAGAACCTGATGGTGATCGACGAGGGGTTCGATCTCTCCGCCGCCGAGTTCTCGGGCAAGCTGGTGGCCGCCTACACCTTCGACTGCGCCGGCGGCGACCCGGGGTCCGGCAGCGACGGCGGGCCGCTGGGGATCGACGGCATCTCCAACGGCGCGCTGGCCGACCAGAAGCAGGAGATCCTGTCGGCGCTGGCCACCCGCGACGACAGCTGCCACCTGCGCGCGGGCATCTCGGCAAAGTCCGATCCGCTCGCCTCGGTGGCGCGCTTCCGGGCGCGATGGAACGCGGCGATGCGGAACGACCAGCCGCTGGGTGACGCGTTCAACGCGGACGAATGGCAGGTGCTGATGCCGGCGCTGAACCAGGCGCTGTCGGACTTTCCCTTTCATGGCACCGCCACCGCCGGCACGGCCGCGCACGACAATGACGTCGTCCGGCTGGTGCTGGTCGAGCGGCCGCTGGGCGACAGCTCCTCGATCTCCGCGACGTACACCTGCGTGGCCCAGGCCGACGTCGATCGCTTCGTGGCGCTTTATGGCGATCCCGACGTCGTGACGGCCTATGCCAACCAACCGCGGTCGACGCTGGACGCCGACCTGGACGCCGCCATGGCCGCGCACGCCGTGGGCCTGGTGAACGAGAGCTACGGGTACTCGGCGCGGCTGTTCCTGGAACAGTTGCAGCAGATGGCCGGCTGCGCGGCGACGGACTTCACCGGCTACTTCACCACGCTGGGCGGCCTGGACGTGGCCCAGCGACGCGCGTCAGCGGCAGCGGCGCGGCCCCTGATCCTGCAGGCGGCGGGGAACGACGGCGCGCAGATCGACTCGGTGACCGACGCGCTCGACTGCGACCTGGACGATCCCTTGAACCTGTCGGTGGGCAGCCTGGCGCTCGACGGCACCATCAGCTCTTTCTCGAATCACGGCGCCTGCGTCGACCTGTACGCTCCCGGCGAGTCGGTGATCGCGCCGGTGGCGGGCGGCTGGTACTTCGCCGTCGACGGCACCAGCTTCGCGACCCCGCTGGCCGCCCGGACCTTGTCGCTGGCCGCGTCCGCCCCGTTCGACCCCGCGCAGGCCAGGCAGCAGGTCCTGGCGCAGAACGCGAACAGCGGCGAGGAGATTCTCCCCGCCGCGTTCCCGAGTGACTTCTTCTACGAGCCGCAGGCGACCGGCGCCCAGGCGCTGCGGGCCGCCGGCGCTCTTCCCGCTCTTCCCGCGGCCCCCTCTCGCTGGCGCCCACCGGCGCGCATCGATCTGCATCAGCTGCTGGGCCCGCTGACCAGACGCCGGCGCGGCATTCCGTAAGACGGCCACCGCGCCGGCCCGGGGGGCCGGCTGACCGGCCCGCCCGCGCGTGCGAAGAGCTCACGCCGCCGCGGCCAGCGCGACGGCGTGAGCCCGGACGAGCCTCAGTCGGCCCGGCTGCTTCCCTTCGAGACGAAGTCAGGCCGGTTGATCACGGCCGCCGACTCGTCGATGACGCCCCCGCCAGAGGACGCGCTGCCCGGCGTCACGCCGCTTCGGCCGCCGGCTCCGGTGCGCCCCCCCATGCCCATCGCGCCGCCCGTTCCCGAGCCGCCGCCTTTGCCGCCCGAGCCGGTGAACCCGCCCTGGCCGCCGCTGCCGCTGCCGCCGCCCGCGCCGCCCGTCCCCGGCGGGGGATCGTTCGGACAGATGAGCGCGTGCAGATCCACGTTCCGGCGATGCAGATCGTTGAACGAGCGGATCTCGCCGGTGCGGAAGTCGAACACGGTGTTGCCGGTCAGGAAGCCCGACAGCACGCTCTGCTGTCCCGGATCGCGGGGGTTGATCTGCAAGAACGGCACGCCCGTCTCGCGGGACGAGTGACAGCCGTTGCAGGTGTTACGCGAGAAGCGGTGCCGCGCCTCGGAGTTGTTGACGCCGGGGGCGTCCCAGCCGCCCAGATTGTTGATCACCGAGCCGACCTCGAAGGGCTGGCCCTCGAAGCTGTCCGGCACGACGTGCGTCTCGGCCAGGATGGCCGTCTCGTTCTGGTTGATGTAGTCGGCCAGCACGGACGTGTTGTTGAACCCGAAGTCGGGCGTCAGCGCCAGCTCGGCCGGCACCAGCCGCCCCGTCGTGGGGGACAGGTGGAACTCCCGCAGCTGCCACTGGCCGTCGAAGGCCAGCGCGATCTCGTTGGTGCGGAACTGCGCCAGCGCGCTGCCGTTCACCTTGCTGGGCATGGCGTTCCGGCCCGAGAAGCGATCGGTGATGGCCTGCAGGGCCGTGTTGTACGCCTCGGACGGGAACGGCAGCGTGTCGAGCGCGTGCCACCGGTTCGCCCAGTCCAGCACGTCCTGCGTGGTGGTGGCCGGCAGCTTGAACTCGAAGATCATCGTGAACTGCTGCTGATTCCCGAACTGATCCAAAACGCCGAACACGAACCGGCCCTCGCCCGCGTTCCCGTTGGCGAGGTCGCGCAGATCGATGCGGTTGACGATGGCCAGCAGGCGCACGGGCGCCTTCGTCAGATCCAGCTGGCCGTCGGCCCGGCGCGGGAACGAGCCGAGCACCAGGCTGTTCATGGCCGGCCGCGCCGGGATCACGAACGAGTTGACGGTCTGGTCGGTCAACCACGTTCCCAGCATCGCCTCGACCATGGCCGGGGCGGCGGAGGCGGACGGGGCCAGGTTCTCCATCAGGCGGGCGAAGGTCCACGGACCATCGGCCACCGTGCGCACCGGGTCCTCGACCACGCTGACGTCGGTGATCATCAGCTCCTCGCGGGTCCGCACGGAACAGGGCGTGCCCTGCACCGTGTAGCTGAGGGTGCCGTTCGTGAAGTCGCCGATCCCGCCCAGGTTATCGGGCGCGAACAGCTGGAACGGCACGGAGTACGTGTCGGGATCGACATCGGTCGAGGACGTGACCGCCACGGCCAGGTGGCCGGTCGCCCCCGGCGCGATCGGGTCCGTCTGCGTGAAGTTGGGCGACGGGAAGATGCCCGACACCGCCTGGAAGGCCGAGAACTGGTAGCTCTTGGCCGGGCAGCTCTTGGCGTCGTGGTTCGTGATCTGAACGTCGTAGTCGACCTCCGTGCCGGCCGGGACGGCCGGACCGGCGACCGGCACGACGGACACGGTCGACTGCCCCGAGACGCAGCTCAGGGAGGCGATCTGATCGGCTGTGGCGGGGAAGGTGTCGAAGTACACGGCGTCCAGCGCGCCGTCGATGCGGCGGCCCGAGGCGTCGTTGCCCATCAGCACGGGCCCCAGGCCCGTGCTCAACGTGCCCTTGGCGCGCGCCTTGGCGGCCAGGGTGCCGTTGACGTACAGCTTCAGGTCGTTGCCGTCGTACGTCGCCGCCACGTGCGTCCAGGTGTTGGTGGTCGCCTTCGCCGTCACGGACACGGCTTTGCCGTCGCTCAGCTTGATGACCATCTGGTAGTTCTTGTCGTTCGTGGCCAGGACGAACGTGCTGGTCCCGTCCTCGCGCTTGCGGACGATGGTCCGCACGTCGCCCAGCTTGGTCAGCTTCACCCACGCCGCCACGGTCAGGCCGTTCGCGAACGTGAAGCTGGGCTGGTCGGGCACGTACACGTAGTCGTCGGTGCTGTCGATGCCGATGCCCTGGCCCGAGACCCCGGTCACGCAGGCGGCCGTCACGGCCCGGAACGCCGTGTGGAAGTTGAAGGCGCTGTCCTGCAGCTCGGTGCGATCCGGGTTGCAGTCGTCGAAGAACCACAGCCCCTGGGCGCCCTGCGGGAAGGGACCCTGGTTGCCGCCAGAGCCGCCAGAGCCGCCGAAGCCCCCGAAGCCCCCCGAGCCGTTGAACCCGCCCGAGCCGTTGAATCCGCCCGAGCCGTTGAACCCGCCCGAGCCAATGAACCCGCCCATGCCGATGAACCCGCCCGAGCCAATGAACCCGCCCATGCCGATGGAACCACCCGAGCCGATGGTGCCTCCCTTCGGCCCGTCGGACACGCCGCCGTCAACGGGCGGGGGGACGGCGCCGCCGGCGCCACCGGACCCCGGCAGCATGCTGCCGCCTCGTCCCCCGCTGGCCGCCGCCGCCACGGTCAGACCGTGGGTGGACATCAGCGACAGATCGCCGTCGTTCAGGATCGCTTCCAGGCTCTGTTGATCGTCTGGCTGCTGCTGAGTGGAACAGCCACCGGCGACCGCCGTCGCGAACAACGCTGCTGCGAGCCAGCTTCTCGGCCGGCGATGGCCGATCTCGGCCAACCTCGACGACGACACCCTTCTCTCGACCGGATCGTAGACCAACATGTTCATGGGCGCTCCCAGGCAACGAGGACCGCCTGCCGAAATGACAGACGGGGAAATGGTCACGACGGAAGTCCGTCTAGACCCCGGAAGTAGGTCACTTGTTTTTTGGCAATCGCTATTTCGTCGCGCGCGTCGGCAGCAACAAGCGTACCGACGGTGATCGAGCGCGATCTCGCCGAAAGGTTAGAGTCGCCAGCCGGTCCGGCGACCGCGGCCATTCAACGATCCGACGCACCCCGGACAACGATGTCGCGAACCGGTCGCGAGAGACCGTTTCCCGCGCGCCGCCGCTTGGGAGTAAGGTTTTCATTCATGGCCGACCAGACCCAGGAGCTCCAGACCGCGTTGTCTCGCGCGGAGGCGGAGCGCGACGCTCTGGCGGCGCAGCTCGAATTCGCGCGCCACCACATGCTGGCCGTCGAGCAATCGCCCATCGCCATCATGTGCGTGTCGGCCATCAAGGGGCGCTACGTGTTCGTCAACGACCAGTACGCGCGCCTGGTCGGGTACGAACGTGCGGAGTTGCTGGAACGCGACCCCTACGAGCTGTGGGTCGAGGTCACGCACCCCGACGAGGCGGAGGTCGAACGCGCGCTGATCGGCCGCGTGGGCAAGGGGGAGATCGATCGCTTCCATCTGGAGAAGCGCGTCCTCTCCCGGAACGGCACGACGCACTGGGTACGCACGGAATTGCGGAGCTCCAGGGACGCGCAGGGGCGACTGGAGTACATCGTGGTGTCGTTCGAGGACATCGGACCGCGCCGCGCCGCCGAGTCGGCCCGCGACCAACTGGAGGCGCAGCTCCGGCAGGCCGAGAAGCTGGGCACCGTCGGCAAGCTGGTGGGCGGCATCGCCCACGACTTCAACAACCGGCTGGCCATCATCATGGGCTACGGCGATCTGCTGTGCACCGGGCTGGGCAGCGACGACCCGCTGTACCACCACGCCGCCATGGTGCTGGAGAGCGCGAAGGGCGCGGCGCAGTTGACCCGCCAGCTGCTGGCCTACGGGCGCCGGCAGGTCCTGAAGCCGGTGTCGCTGGATCTGAACGAGATGGTCGACCGGATGCGCCGCTTGCTGAGGAGCGTGGTCGACGACCGCATCGAGATCATCGTGTCGCCCAACGCGCGCAACCCGGTGTTCGCCGACCCGGGTCAGATCGAGCAGGTCATCCTGAACCTGGCGCTGAACGCGCGCGACGCCATGCCCGACGGCGGCCGGCTGAGCCTGAGTACGGCCGACGCGCCCGACGACATGGTGGCCCTGATCGTGCGGGACACCGGCACCGGCATCCCGGACGACGTCCTGCCCCACATCTTCGAGCCGTTCTTCACCACCAAGGAGCTGGGACAGGGCACGGGCCTGGGCCTGGCGATGGTTCAGGGCATCGTGCGCCAGAGCGGGGGCCGGACGAGCGTGGACAGCCAGCCAGGGACCGGGACCACGTTCACAGTGTGGCTGCCGCGCGGTCGCATGGCCGCTGCTTTCCCGACGACATCCACGCTGCCGCTGGCTCCCCCGACCAGCAGCTACGAAGCCGTGCTGATCGTCGACGACAACGACGACGTGCGAAACCTGCTGGTGGGAATCCTGACCTTGCGCGCGTACACCATCCTGACCGCGCGCAACGGACGGCACGCCCTGGACGTGGCGGCGCAGCACCCCGGGCCGATCCATTTGCTGGTGACCGACGTGGCCATGCCCGAGATGGGCGGGATCGAGCTGGCGACCGCGCTCCGCGAGCTGCGTCCCACCTTGAAGGTGCTGTTCACGTCCGGGCACACCGAGCATCCCGAGCTGCTGTCGACGCCGCTCGACGGCGACACGCAGTTCCTTCCCAAGCCGTTTCTGCCGGCCGATCTGACCCAGGCGGTGGTGACGATGCTCGAGCGGACGCCGCCCTCGAGTGACAGCCAGACCGTCGGCAGCTTCAGCGAAGCCAAACCCTGAGCGAAGACCCGAGCGGGCCCTCGCTCAGCCCGCGGCCGGGGGCGCGGTCGAGCCCGGCACGACCGGGGAAACCTCCGACAGATCCCGCCTTCCCGACAGCTCGGCGCGCAGCCTGGGCAGGTCCAGATCGCCCTCCCAGCGCGCGATGGCCAGCGTGGCCACGCCGTTGCCGATCAGGTTGGTGATGGCGCGCGCCTCGGACATGAAACGATCCACGCCCAGCAGCAGGGCCAGGCCGGCCACGGGCAGCTTCCCCGTCGCCGACAGCGTCGCCGCCAGGGTCACGAAGCCCCCACCGGTGACGGCCGCCGCCCCCTTCGAGGTCAGCAACAACACCGCCAGCAAGGCCAGCTCCTGCCCCAGCGGCAGCTGGACGTCCAGCGCCTGCGCGATGAAAAGGGTGGCGAGCGACAGGTAGATCGACGTGCCATCGAGGTTGAACGAGTAGCCGGTGGGGACGACCAGGCCCACCACCGCCCGCGGGCAGCCCAGGCGCTCGAGCTTCGTCATCAGCAGCGGCAGCGCCGACTCGGACGACGAGGTGCCCAGCACGACGAAGATCTCCTCGCGGATGTATCGCACGAAGCGCAGCACGTTGAACCCCACCCGCCACGCCACCAGGCCCAGCACCAGCACCACGAACAGGGCGCTGGTCAGATAGAAGGCCAGCATCAGCTTCGCCAGCGCCGCCAGCGAGGCGATGCCGAACTTGCCCACCGTGAAGGCCATCGCCCCCATCGCGCCGAGCGGCGCCAGGCGCATCACGACGCCCACCATGCGGAAGAACAGCTGGCCCATCTGGTCGATGAACGACGTGACGGCGGCGACCCGCTGCCCCAGCGCCGCCGCCGCGACGCCAGCCAGGATCGACACCAGCAGCACCTGCAAGATGTCGCCGCCCGAGAAGGCCTCGCCCACGGTGCTGGGGATGATCCCCAGCAGGAAGTCCGTCACGCCCAGGTGCTTGCTGGCGGTCGTGTAGCTCTCGATCAGGTGCGCGTCCAGCGCGCGGGGATCGGCGTGGATGGCCGCGCCCGGCGCGACCAGGTGCCCGACGCCCAGGCCGATGGCCAGCGACACGGTGGTCAACAGCTCGAAGTAGACGAGCGCCTTCAACCCCACCCGTCCCACCTTGCGCATGTCGGCGGCGTGCGCGATGCCGCCCACCACCGTCGCGAAGACGATGGGGGCGATCAGCATCTTGATCAGCCGCACGAACCCGTCGCCCAGCGGCTTCAATGCCACCGCGAACGACGGACGTACCAGCCCCAGCACGATGCCCAGCGCCACGCCGGCCAGCACCTGGGCATACAGGCTCCTCGTTAACGCCGGCCGCCGCACCGCCCGACGATACACCGGGCCGGCCCCGTCGCGCCTTCAGGGGCCAGCGCAGGACGGGCGGTCAGGCGACGATCTCGACCTTGCCAGGCTCGCGCAGCGCAGGATCACCGGTGATGGGGGTCGCCAGCGAGCCGAACGCCACCCGGATGCCCGCGTTCAGCGCGGCCAGCACGATGTCGTCCTGCCGCTGAACCGCCGCCGCGCCGGCGTCGTCGACCGCCTGCTGCGCCAGCGTGTTCTGGGCTTGCTGGCTCTGGATGGCCTCCTGCTGGAATTGCAGGTTGTTCTGTCGGCTGGCCTCGTCCAGGGCGTCCAGCGCCTCCTGAACGGCGGGATTGTCGACCGTGGGGGCGCCCGCCGCCCAGTCCGTGCTGACCGCGTTCGTCACGGCCGCGGCGCTCGCCGCTGCCGCGGCGTCCTGGGCGGCGGCCGCCGCCTCCTGTGCCGCCTGGTCGTCCGCCGCCTGCTGCTGGGCCTGCGCCTCCTCGCTGATCGCGATGATGGCGGCTTCAGCCGTGGCGCTGGCGGTCTGGTCCGCCGCGGTGGACTGGCCAGAATTCGCTCCTCTGTTACCGGTCGCGAGCTCCGTCCTGGACGCGGCCAGGGCGCTGACACCGGCGACTACACTACCGATGGCATCGATGGACATGGTGTTACCCCCTCCCCTGTCGGGCGGAAATCTGCCCGTCAGCGCTGGTATCGGCACGCCCGAGGGGGCGTATTAAGGGGGCCCCAGAACTTTTTCGATCAGGCGACGCGGGCCGTCGTGTCGCCGGCCGGCGCGGTGGCCGTAACCTCGTGCGCCAGCTCGACAATCTCCTCGTCCATGATGCCCTTCTTGCGGTCGGCCAGGGCCGAGAACCGCACGTACAGGGCATCCAGCTGGGCCCGGTCGAGCTTCAGCCCCAGCTCCTCGCACCGGGCAGACAGCGCATGCCGGCCGCTGTGCTTGCCCAGGACCAGGCGGCTCTCGGGGACGCCCACGCTGCGCGGCTCGATGATCTCGTAGGTCGTGCGCTCCTTCAGGAAGCCGTCCTGGTGGATGCCCGCCTCGTGCGCGAACGCGTTGCGGCCCACGATGGCCTTGTTCGGCTGCGGGCCGAAGCTGATGATCGACGACAGCAGCTGGCTGGCCGGGTACAGGTGCTCGGTGTGGATGCCGGTCGTGAAGGGCAGCCGGTCCTGGCGCGTCTTCAGCGCCATCACCACCTCCTCCAGCGAGCAGTTCCCGGCGCGCTCGCCGATGCCGTTGATCGTGCACTCGATCTGGCGCGCCCCCGCCTGCAGGGCGGCGATCGAGTTGGCGACCGACAGGCCCAGATCGTCGTGGCAGTGCACGCTGACGATGCCCCGCCCGGCCAGCGCCTCGACCACGCGGCCGATCAGCGTCGCGAACTCGTCGGGGATCGAGTACCCGACCGTGTCGGGGATGTTGACGGTGCGGGCGCCGGCGTCCACGACCGCCTTGGCGACCTGGACCAGGTAGTCGGGATCGGTGCGCGCGCCGTCCTCCGCCGAGAACTCGACGTCGTCGACGTACTTGCGGGCCAGCTTCACGCCGGCGACGGCGGCGTCCAGCACCTCTTGCCGCGACTTCTTCAGCTTGTGCTTCAGGTGGATGTCGCTGGTCGCCAGGAAAGTATGGATGCGCGGCGCGACCAGGGCCTGGTCCAGCGCCGCGCCCGCCCTCTCGATGTCGCCGGGCATCGAGCGCGCCAGCGCCGCCACGGACACCTTGATCTCGCGGCTGACCGCGCGCACCGCCTCGAAGTCGCCCTCCGACGCGATGGGGAACCCCGCCTCCAGGATGTCGACGCCCAGATCCTCCAGCTTGTGGGCCAGGCGAACTTTTTCGGTCACGGTCATGCTGCAGCCAGGCGACTGCTCGCCGTCGCGCAGGGTGGTGTCGAAGATGTAGACGCGGTTCGAGGTCATGATGACGGTTCAGTCTGGTCGCCGGCGTGGGATTCGGCAAATTTATAAAAGTAGATGAACGCATTAGGTTTGGTTATCCCGCTGCGGTATCGTTCCCGCCGGTGCCCACGGTCGAGCTCTACGCGCTGCAGGTCTTCGCCACCGTCGTGGCCGAGCAGAGTTTCTCCCGCGCGGCGGAGCGGCTGCTGCGCACGCAGCCGGCCATCTCGCTGACGTTGCAGCGGCTGGAGGCCGAGCTGGGCGAGCCCCTGATCGACCGGAGCTTCCGCACCGCCAAGAAGCTGGTGCTGACCGATGCCGGGCAGGTGGTGCTGGACTTCACGCGTCGCTTCGAGAACCTGCGCGAGGAGATGACGACGGCGCTGGCCGAGCTGCGCGACAACGCGGCGGGCCGGCTGATCATCGGCGCCAACGAGTCCTCGACCCTGTACCTGCTGCCGCACATCGAGCGTTACCGGCGCCTGTACCCGAAGATCAAGATCCAGGTGCGGCGCAGCCAGTCCAGCAAGATCCCGGCGGAGCTGCTGGACGGCAACCTCGAGCTGGGCGTGGTCAGCTACGACCCGGCCGACGCGCGCCTGCTGTCCCGCACGCTGTACGCGGACGCGCTGGCCTTCATCGTGTCGCCCCAGCACCGCTTCGCCGGCCGCAAGTCCGTCTCGATCACCGAGCTGGGCGACGAGACGTTCATCGCCCACAACGTCGTCTCGCCCTACCGCGAGAACGTGGTGCGCGAGTTCCGCCGCCACAAGGTGCCGCTGAACATGGACGTGGAGATGCCGACGCTGGAGGCCATCCGCAAGCTGGTGCAGAGCAACGAGGGGGTGGCCTTCCTGCCCCGCATGGTGGTGCGCCAGGAGCTGGACCGGCGGGCCCTGGTCGAGGTCAAGGTGAAGGAAATGCACATCGAACGGCCCATCCGCCTGCTGGTGCCCCGGGACCGGACGCTGTCACACGCCGCGCAAAGTTTTCTGGAGGTGGTCAAGAAGGCGGTGGCCTGAGCCGAGATCGGTGGTTAGTCTTCACTCAGTCCATCGAGAGGGCCCGTGGCTAAGTCTTCGTCGTCCATTGCAGAAGCTGCCTCATGGATCGAAAAACGATTCGCGAAGCTGCGGCGTTCCGACGATGAGCTCCCGGGAGAGCCTCCGAAGTACGGCATCGAGCTGCGGCGGTTCGCCGGGCCCCGCGCCTACCGCCGCCGCCTGGGACACGCCCGGATCGCGCACCTGACCGACCTGCACGTGGGGCGCGTCACGCCGTTCGCCGTGCAGAAGGCGGCGGTCGACATGACGAACGCCGAGCGCCCCGACCTGGTCGTACTGACGGGCGATTTCGTCTGCCACAGCCAGCTGTGGCTGGATCAACTGGTCGAGGTGGTCCGCGGCTTCCAGGCCCCCACCATCGCGGTGCTGGGAAATCATGACCACTGGTCGGGCGCCGACGAGGTCGAGGCGGCCCTGAGGCGCGCCGGCGTCGAGGTGCTGCGCAACCGCAACACCACCGTCACGCTGGGCCACGAGCGGCTGCAGGTGGTGGGGCTGGACGACGCCTACACCGGGCACGCCCGGGTCGAGGAGGCGGTCAAGGGCCTGCGCCGCGAGCTGCCGACGCTGGCGCTGTCGCACATCGCCGAGGAGGCGGACGGCCTGTGGAAGCGCGGCATCCCCCTGGTGCTGTCCGGGCATACGCACGGCGGCCAGGTCACCGTGGCGCGCCTGCACGAGCTGTCGCTGGGGAAGATCGGCGGGCACAAGTACCTGCACGGCCTCTACGGCTCGCGGGAAGCCCGCGGCAACCATGAGGATTCGCTGGTCGAGGCCCTGCCCTCGAGGCGGAAGGACGAGGGCGGCGCCGTCTACGTGGGCGCCGGCATCGGCGCGGCCGTGATGCCCTTGCGCCTGGGTGACCGCGGCAAGCGGGAGGTCACGATCTTCGAGCTGGGCGCCGAGCCGACCGCGCTGGACGAGCACCACACCGAGCAGGAGCCCATGCCGGGCAGGAAGCCCTCGCAGGCGGTGATGGCCAAGCGGGCGGCGGCGGTGGTGCGGAAGCGCATCTTGCGCGAGCAACGGGCGGCCCGTCGCCGCGCGCCCTGACGCGCGCGCCGGACCGCGCCCCCTGGCATTCGCGTAATCGCAAACGATCAACACCGGCAAGAATCCGCCGTCCTTCTGTAGGCAAAGGTGCACTTTCGGGGTATGAGCCCTCCGAACGGATACATAGCGACCCTGAGCCCGAGGAGGCACTACCGATGTTGAACCTGAAGAAGATCACCACCACCATTTCTCTCCTGTCGCTGGGGGCGCTGTCAGTAGCGCTGTTCAGCACGGGTTGTGATAGCGGCAGCAGCAGTGGCACCGGCGGCGCGGGCGGCCATAGCTCGACCGGCGGCGCGGGCGGACACGCCGGCGCGGGCGGCACGGGCGGCGCAACGGGCGGCCATGGCGGCGCGGCGACCGGCGGCGCGGCCGGCGGTCACGGCGGCGCGGCCACGGGCGGCGCGGCCGGCGGTCACGGCGGTTCGGCCACGGGCGGCGCGGGTGGCGCGACGGGCGGTCACGGCGGCGCGGCGACCGGCGGCGCGGCCGGCTCGGCCGGGGGCGCGGGCGGTACGGCGACCGGTGGCGCGGGCGGCCAGGCGGGCTCGGAGGCCGGCGGTCATGGCGGCACGGCGGCCGGCGGGTCGGCGGGTTCGGCCGGCGGGTCGGCAGGCTCCGCGGGCGGCGCGGGCGGCCAGGCGAACATCATGTACAACGTGACGCTGACGGGCGCGATGGAGGTTCTGACGAGCAGCCAGACCGCCTCGACGGCCACCGGCTCGGCCACCGTGATCCTGAACCCGAACACGGGCGCCGTGTCCGTGCAGGGCAGCTTCACCGGCCTGTCGTCGTCGGCCATCAGCGCCCACATCCACGGTCCGGCCCCCGCGGGCATGAATGCGAACTTCATCGTGGTCCTGACCGCCACCCCGGCCACCGCAGGTGCGGTCAGCGGGTCCGGAACCTTGACCGCTCAGCAGGTGGCGGACATGAAGAACGGCCTCACGTACATCAACGTGCACAGCACGAACTACCAGAACGGCGAGATCCGGGGTCAGATCCAGTAGTTCCAGGTCCCGTTGTCTGAGAAAAAGGCCGGCATCCGCCGGCCTTTTCTTTTTCAGGGTCCAGGATCGGACGGGCCATCGGACGGGCGCGACCCCTCCGCGCCGGTCACGGCAGGACCCAGGAGCCGTTCGTGCTCACGCCGGGCGGGGGCGCAGGCTTCGCCGCGGGCGGGTCGTCTTTCTTCTCGGGCGGCGCGAGGCTGTCGTTGCGGATCACCGGATGCGCCGCCGGCTCCGGCGCACGCGGCGCCGACTCCGGCGCGACGACTGCCGGCTTTGGGCCGTGCGTGGATCGGTGGCTGTGCTTCTCGTGCGGCGACGGCTCCTCCGGCGCCCGCGCGGCATGGAACGGCGCGACTGCTTCGGGCTCGATGGCGCCGGCTGGCTGTTCGGCCGGCGCGTGCGCGCGCGGTTCGTCCGGCACATCGTCCGGGATCGGCTCGGCGGGCCGACGCGGAGCCGCAGCCCTCGACTGGACGGGTGCGGGCACCGGGACCGGCGCCGGCGCTGGCACCGGGCGGGCGATCGGCGACGCATGGTCAGCAGCCGGCGTCCTGCCCGCGCCCGACGCCTGCCACGGCCGGCGCACGAGCGTCACCGCCAGCGTCACGCTGGCCAGCGAGCCCGCGACCAGCGCGGCCACGCGGGCAGCGCCGCGCGGCCGGGCGCCTGGGGGAACCCCCTCCGCGGTCGAGACGTAGGCCGAGCCGGTGACCGACCGCTCGCGGTCCTCGAAGGTCGTGCTGTCGGGGACGCCGCCCTCGGGTGGGCGCGGCACCGGTATCCCGTCGCCCAGGGCCGACGCGCGCCGTCCCCAGGCCGGCTGCTCCACCGCGGGCGTGGTGTTGCCCGGGAAGGCCACGATCGCCGCGGGCGCGGTCCCCGACAGCCCCTGCCCCGCCGGCGCCGGCTTCGTGCCGTCGTCAGAGCCGTCGCCGACTCCGTCTTGCATCGGCGCCCGCATTCCCGCGGGCAGCGGCAACGTCGGGGGCATCGCCAGGCTCTGCGGCGTGAACACCTCCTGCATCAGCGCCTCCAGCCCGCCACCGTCGGGTGTGTAGCCGGGACAGGCCAGCAGCGCGGAGAACGCCTCCGCGGTGGACGCATACCGCCCGTCCGGATCGGACGACAGCATGTGACGGACGACGGCCTCGGTCGCGGGCGCCACGCCCAGCTCGGCCGGCAGCGGAGGGATCTGGCACCGCAGCACCTTGCCGATGATGTCCATCTCGGAGGGGCCGTCGAACAGGCGCTGGCCGGCCAGCGCCTCCCACAGGGTCACGCCCAGCGCGAACTGATCGGTCCGGTGATCGAAGTGCTCGCTGCGAAGCTGCTCGGGGGACGCATAGGCCAGCTTGCCGCGGATCATGCCCGCCTTGGTGCCCAGGCTTTGCGTCATCGCCTTCGCGATGCCGAAGTCCGACAGCTTCACCTCGCCGCCCATCCCGATCAGGATGTTGTGGGGAGAGACGTCGCGGTGGACCAACCCCAGCGGTCGCTGCGTGTCGGGCTCGCGCCGCTCGTGGACGTAGCGCAGCCCCTTCAGGACCTCGCCCCCGACGTGCAAGGCGATCTCGGGCGGCAGGCGGCGCCCCCGCTTGGCCAGGTTCTGCAGCACGCGCCGCAGATCGTGGCCTTCGATCCGCTCCATGGCGATGTAGTAGCGGCCCTGCCCGCTGGCATCGGAGATCTTGTCGAAGTCGAACACGCTGACCAGGTTCGCGTGCTGCAGCTGCGCCGCCAGCCGCGCCTCGTTCACGAACAGCCGCTCCAGGTCCGGGTCGCCGGCGAACGAGTCGAGGATGAACTTCAGCGCCAGCGACTTCACGAAGCCGCGCGGGCCCTCCACCCGCGCCGCCCACACCTCGGCCATTCCACCGCGCGCGATGGGATCGCCCAGGATGTACTTGCCGACACGCTGGCCCGCCCGCACCAGCGGATCAGCGTTCAAGACCCGCCCCAAGTCAAGTCACCCGCGACGCCGCCGCGGCAGCGCGAACCCCCTCCGCGCCGCCCCCTTCGATTGACAGTCCCCGTGACGCCCCTCATGCTGAACCGATGCTCCTTCGGCGAGCGCCCGGATTTGTTGCGGCTCTGATCTTGCTGCCGCTGTCGGTCCTGGCGCCCGCGATCCCGGGCTACGCGATGATGGTCTGCCGGCTGACGGGGACCGTCGTCTCGGCCGATTGCGCGGGCGCCCTCGCGAACGACGCGCCAGTCCCGGCGCCCCTCGTGCCGCGCTGGGCGGCCGCGTCGTGCTGCGACGTGCTGCGCGTGACGTTCGACCGGGCCCCCGCCGAGGCGCACCTGGACGAGCCGGCGCTCACCGCCGTGCTCGCTCACGCGGTGCCCGCGCGCTGGTCGGTGCCCCTGCCGCGCGCATCCGTGCACGGTGACGGCGCACGCGCGCCCGCCCCGCCCGGAATGGGCCCCCCCCGGCGCTTCGTCACGCAGTCGTTTCTGATCTGAGCCGGCCGCGTCGCCTCGGTCGTCGCCCAGCGTGCGGTCGCGAACCACCGCTCGTCCGCCCACCGCCACGCGTCCGTTCCACACGCGCCCTTCGACGCGCCCCCGGTGCCTGCGCGGGAAGCGTCGGACGGCCCGCCGCCGGTGCGCGCGCCGGCCGCCGGTCCATCCATCAATCCATCCGTCTCGTCCGTCCCGGGAGCCCACCATGATCCAGTTCGAACCCTCTTCTCCATCCCGCTTCCGTGCCCGCGGCACGGCGCTGCTGCTGTGCCTGACCGCCGGCTGCGGCAGCGTGCAAGCGTCTCGCGGCCACGACCAGGTGGCGGCGCTGGTCGCCGAGCGCGCCGGCGCGCCCACACACTGGGACGCGGGCCCCCCACCTGCCCAGCAGGTCGACGCCTGGGTCCGCGGCCTGCTGGCGCCCGGCCTGACGCGCCAGAGCGCCATCGAGATCGCACTGGTGAACAATCCCGCCCTGAACGAGACGTACGAGCACCTGGGGGTCTCGCAGGCCGACATGGTGCAGGCGGGCCTGCTGCGCAACCCGACGCTGGGCATCGACCTGGGGTTCGGCAACACGCCCTACCCCGAGCTGCGCGGGTCGATCGTGCAGGACTTCCTGGACCTGTTCGTCCTGAGCCACCGCAAGGACATCGCGCGGGCGCAGTTCACCGCCGACACGTTGCGGGTGGCGCATCAGGCGCTGGAGACGGTCGCCGAGGTCAGCAAGGCGGTCGTCGAGGTCCAGGTGGCGACAGCGCTGGTCGAACGCCGCGCGCAAGCGCTGGAGATGGTGGGCGCCGACGCCGACCTGACGAAGAGCCGCTACGACGCCGGGACCGCCACCGAGCTGGAGCAGGCGGAGGACACCGCGACCTACGAGGAGGCTCGGCTGGCGGTGGACCGGGACCGCCTGGACCTTGTCGAACGGCGCGAGCGCCTGAACCGTTGGCTGGGCCTGACCGGTCCCGCCAGCGCCTGGACGCTGCGCGAGACGCTGAGCGAGCCGCCGCTGGACGCCCGCGACACGCGTGACCTGGAGGCGCTGGCCTTGCAACAACGGCTGGATGTGACCGCGTCGGCGCAGCAGGCCGCGCTGATGCGCAAGGCAGTGGACCTGGCGCGCAGCACCCGCTTCGTCGGCCGGCTGGACATCGGCGTGGACGCGCACCAGGACCCGGACGGTCCGCGCGTCATCGGCCCCAACCTCAGCATCGAGCTGCCCATCTTCGATCAACGTCAGGCGACGATCGCGCGCCTGGAGGCGGAGCGCCGCGAGAGCGAGCGCCGTCACGAGCGGCTGGTCGTCGACGCGCGCTCGGAGGTGCGGGTGGCGGCGGCGCGCCTGGACAACGCCCGGCAGATGCTGGCGCACTACCAGCGGACGCTGCTTCCGCTGCGCCGATCGATCGTCGAGCTGACCTTGCAGGCCTACAACGGCATGTTCGTGGGCGCGCCGCGCCTGCTGGCCGCAAAGCGCGCCGAGCTGGAAGCCGACCGCGGCTACGTCGACGCGCTGGGCGCCTACTGGATCGCCCACGCCGAGCTGGAACGGGCAGTGGGCCGGCGGCTGGAGCCGCCCTCTATCGCCCGCGCCACATCTTCTCCCGCCACCACTGCGCAAAGGACGATCGCCCCATGAGCCGCCACGAAGACGAGCGAGGAACGACCGAGAAGAGCCGCACCGAATCGACGGGCGGCGTGCGGCGGCGCGAGCTGCTGACGACCGGCGTCGCCGGCCTGGCCGGCGGAGCGCTGCTGCTGAGCAGCCGGGCCGACGCGCGCCCGGCCGCCGGCGCCACGCCGGCCACGCGCGCGGCGCCGCCCGGCCAGCCCGACCGGGATTACCTGCCCGTCACCGTCCCTAACGGCGCGAAGCTGCCGTTCAAGGTCGTCGGTGGCGTGAAGGTGTTCCACCTGGTGGCCGAACCGGTCGATCACGAATTCCTGCCCGGCCTGAAGGCGAAGTGCTGGGGCTACAACGGAAGCGTGCACGGCCCCGTGATCGAGGCCGTCGAGGGCGATCGCGTGCGCATCTACGTGACCAACCGGCTGCCCGCCGCCACGACCGTGCACTGGCACGGACTGCGCGTGCCGAACGGCATGGACGGCGTCGGTGGCCTGACCCAGAAGCCCATCGATCCCGGCGAGACGTTCAAGTACGAGTTCACGCTGACGCACGCGGGGACGCTGATGTACCACTCGCACCATGACGAGATGACCCAGATGGCGCTGGGCATGACGGGCATGCTCATCGTTCACCCGCGCCGGCAGCACCGCACCGTCGATCGCGACTACGTCATCATGTTGCACGAGTGGCGCATCGACCCGGGAGCCCAGCGGCCCAATCCGCTGGAGATGACGGAGTTCAACGTGCTGACCATGAACGCCAGGGCGTTCCCGGGCACGTCGCCGTTGCTGGCCCGGACCGGCGAGCGCGTGCGCATCCGCTTCGGCAACCTGAGCGCGATGGACCACCACCCCATCCACCTGCACGGCCACCGCTTCTGGATCACCGAGACCGACGGTGGCGCCATCCCCGAATCGGCGCGCTGGCCCGAGACGACGGTGCTGGTCCCGACCGGCAGCACGCGCACCATCGAGCTGGTGGCGGACAACCCGGGCGACTGGCCCCTGCACTGTCACATGACCCATCACCTGATGAACCAGATGGGGCACGGGATGCCCAACATGATCGGCGTCGACACAGGAAAGGTCGACCAGCGCATCCGCAAGGCGGTCCCCGGGTACATGACGATGGGGCAAAACGGGATGGCGGACATGGCGGCGATGGACATGCCCGTTCCTCGCAACAGCGTCTCCACGGTGCTGGGGCGGGGAAAGTTCGACGTCATCACCATGGGCGGCATGTTCACGCTGCTGAAGATCCGCGACGCGCTTCCGGGCGGGACGGAGCCCGACTGGTACGAGGCGCCGCCGCAGACGCTGGCCACCAACGCCAGCGAGGCCGAACTGGCCCGTGACGGGATCGATCCGGGCACGAAACCACGTTGAGGTTTCCTCGCCCCGCGCGCGAGCGTCGCGGCGGCCGAGGAGCTTTCGTGTGAACATCGCCTAACAGGCGCCGCGTTTAGCGCTTAGATTCGCCGGGTGAAAACCCGCGTGACTGCCAGGACCCTCTTCGTCATTTCGGCCGCCACGGCGGGGGTCGCGCTCATCTCCGCGCGGGGGCTCGCCAGACCCGACGCGGCGGCGCCGGCTCCCGCCGCGCACGAGAGCCCCTTCGTCGACTTTCGCGGGCAGGTGCCGGGCCGGTCGCACCTGATCCGCGTCGACGACCTGCCCGCGCCGGATCAGGCGCAGTCGATCGACAACGGACCGCACCTGGTGCCGCGACCGAAGGGCGCGATGCCGCAGGCGCCGGCGGGCTTCCAGGTGCAGCTTTACGCCGAGGGGCTGCACAACCCGCGGCTGGTGCGGGTGGCGCCGAACGGCGACGTGTTCGTGGCCGAGAGCAAGCACGACGGCGTGCGCGCGCTGCGCGGGTTGACCGCCGAGGGCAAGGCCGCGCAGTCGACGTCGTACGCGAAGGGTCTGCGGCAGCCGTTCGGCCTGGCGTTCTATCCGCCGGGCTCGGGCGTCGAGCCGCAGTGGCTGTACGTGGCGAACACCGACAGCGTGGTGCGGTTCCCCTATCGCAGCGGCGATCTGGCGGCGCGCGGCAAGCCGCAGGTCGTCGTGCCCAACCTGCCGGGCGGCGGTCTGCTGCGCGGGGGCGGGCACTGGACGCGCGACGTCGCGTTCTCGCGAGACGGCAAGAAGATGTACGTGTCGGTCGGCTCGCGCTCGAACGTCGACGACCCCGACACGACGACGGCCGAGTTCCATCGCGCGGACATCCTGGAGTTTCGTCTGGACGGCGGTGGCCTGGTCGAGGCGGGCAGCTTGCGCGTGTTCGCGAGCGGCATTCGCAACGCGGTCGGCATCGCCGTGAATCCCCGCACGGGTGACCTGTGGGCGTCGGTGAACGAGCGCGACCTGCTGGGCGACGACCTGCCGCCCGATTACATCACCACGGTGAAGGAGGGCGGGTTCTACGGCTGGCCCTGGTACTACATCGGCGGCCACCAGGATCCGCGGCATGCGGGCAAGCACCCCGAACGGCGGGCCAAAGTTATCGTCCCGGACGTGCTGCTGCAGGCGCACGTCGCCTCGCTGGAGATGTGCTTCTACGAGGGGGACCAGTTCCCGGCCGAGTACCGCGGCGACATCTTCGCCGCCCAGCACGGGTCGTGGAACAGGCATCGGCGCAACGGCTACCAGGTCGTGCGCGTGCCGCTGCACGGGAAGGACCGCGCCACCGGCGAGTACCAGGACTTCCTGACCGGCTTCGTGACCCCGAACGGCGACGTCTGGGGCCGGCCCGTCGGCGTGGCGGTCGCGAAGGACGGGGCGCTGCTGGTCACCGACGACGGCAGCGAATCGATCTGGCGCGTGACCGTGACCGGCAAGTAGGCCGTCTCCCGAGCCTACGGCTACGGGCGGCTAGCGGCCGGGCGCGCCGGCGGTACGCCGCAGGTATCGCGCGAAGCGGTTCATGGTCCACACGTGCACCCAGGCCTGGGTCGCCTGGTACAGCCACCACGGCAGGCGCGGCACGAAGTCGTGCAGGGCGGCCAGCAGGAAGCGGGCGCCGCCCCGCTCGTCCGTCATCTCCCGAAACTCCAGGCGCCCGCGCGCCGGCGCGCGCGCCAGCGCCCCGCCCGTCACGTAGAACAGCGGGCGATCGGCGGGGCTGCGCTCGGGCGAGAAGCGCAGGATCAGGATGGGCGGGCGCAGCCCCCGCAGGCGGAAGCGGCACAACCGCGGCGTGACGCCGGCATCGTCCACGTCCGCGCGGATCCACGACGCGAAGAAGCGCGGAAGCCAGCGCAGATAGGTCTGGGCCACGGCGGTCGCCGTCTGTCCGGCCGGCAGCGGCAGGCGCTGCACCGAGCGCACCCGCCGGTCCCGCCGGATCTCCAGCCGGCGCTGCCGGGCGTCGACTGCTGGAACGACCGGGCGAGCCGGATGCGGCGGCGGGGGCGCCAGGGCGCGCGCGACGGCCAGTCGCACCGGCTGACCCGGCACGCCGGCCCATTCCTGCAGGCGGCGATCGTGCGCGCGCATGGTGTGGCGCAGGCTCTGGATCAGCGGCGCCACCAGCGCCCGCGGCGCCCCGGTCACCAGCGAGACCCACAAGCGCGAGAACCCGGGCGAGAACAGCGGCACCGGCACCAGGCGGCGCCGTACCCCCAGCTGCTCGGCGACGAGCGCCATCAGGTCGCGGTAGCTGAGGACGTCGGGACCACCCACGTCGTAAATGCCCGCCTCGAGTTCGTGCGTGACCGCGAAGGACAGCAGTCGCACGACGTCCTCGAGCGCGATCGGTTGCGTCAGCGTCTGCGTCCAGGCGGGACACAGCATCACCGGCAGCCGCCGCACCAGCCGCGCCAGCATGTCGAACGACGAGCCGTGGGCGCCGATGACCAGGCCAGCGCGCAAGGCCACCAGCGGCACGCCATGACCGCCAAGCGCGACCTCGACCTCGCGGCGGCTGCGCAGGTGCTCCGACAGCTGGGACGATGGGATGTCCGGGATCAGCCCGCCCAGATAAATGATGCGCTTCACGCCGCGCAGCCGGGCGGCGCGCCCGAAGTTGTCGGCGCAGACGAGGTCCAGGTCCTGGAAGCGCCCCTGCACCAGACGACTGGCCGGCATCATTGAATGGACCAGGTAGACGGCGACCTCGGCGCCCGCCAGCGCATCCTCGACCTGGCGCAACGAGAACAGGTCACACCGGCGCCATTCGGCCAGGCGACCCCGCAGCCGCGCGGGCGCCTCGGCGTCCCGCCCCAGGCCGATGCACGAGAGCGCCGGCGCCAGGGCCTCGATCAGGGCCTGACCGACAAATCCGGAGGCCCCGGCGATGACGGTTCGCCCGGGGATCGCCGGCTCGATCGGTGGTCTAGGGCTCATTTCCACTGTCGCAGTGTAAAGACGCGTCGGCCGATCGAACGGAAACAGCGCCCCACGACCTGCCGGCCGGGCGCCGCGGACTGGATCATGGGCATACTCCGTTCATTTCGAACGACTTGCCGCGGCCAGGCGACCGTTTGCATCCCCGGTGATGACTGTTCATTCACCCCAGGCGCCAGACACATCCGAGCATCGCGTCAATGACAGGCGTTTCGCCAAGGTGTCAGCCAGGCGATGGCAAAATGAACTGGACATGGGGCATGTCGCGATCTACCTTTGGTTCCGTTCCGAAAACCAAAGGAGTCTCGTCGTGACACCACCTCGCTCGTCCACCGCACACAGCCCCGCCCCCACCGACAAGCCCGCCGCGACCGCCGCCGCCCCGAAGGCAGCGCCCGTCACCGCCGTCGCGCCGACCGGGGCCGAGAAGCTGATCCGCTGCCTGGAGCGGGAGGGCGTCGAGTACGTCTTCGGTCTGTCCGGCGGCGCCGCGATGCCGATCTTCGACGCGCTGGTCGACTCGAAGATCAAGCTGATCCTGGTTCGCCACGAGCAGGGCGCGACCCACATGGCCGACGGCTATGCCCGCGCCACCGGCAAGCCCGGCGTCGTGCTGGTGACCTCCGGCCCCGGCGCCACGAACACCGTGACCGGGCTGCTGACCGCGCTGATGGACTCGGTGCCGATGATCGTCCTCACCGGTCAAACGATCTCCCCCATGCTGGGCAAGGACGCTTTCCAGGAAGCGGACGTCACCGGCATCACCTACCCGGTGGTGAAGCATTCGTACCTGGTGAAGAACCCGAACGACATTCCGCGCATCGCGCGCGAGGCGTTCTTCCTGGCGACCAGCGGCCGCCCCGGCCCGGTGCTGATCGATCTGCCCAAGGACGTCACCTCGGCGCCCTGCACGGCCGACTTCGTCGACCAGGTCGACCTGCCCGGCTACAACCCGCCCTCCAAGGCCAACCCGACGGCGCTGAAGAAGGCGGCCGCGCTGCTGGCCCGCGCGAAGAAGCCCGTGCTGTACGTGGGCCACGGCGCCGTCATCTCGGGCGCCGGTCCCGCCATCATGAAGCTGGCGGAGAAGCTGCAGGCCCCCATCGTCAACACGCTGCTGGGCAAGGGCGCCTGCCCCGAAGATCATCCGCTGCACATGGGCATGCTGGGCATGCACGGCACGGCCTACGCGAACAAGGCCGTCATGAACTGTGACAGCATCTTCGCCATCGGCGCGCGCTGGGACGACCGCATCACCGGCAAGCTGTCCGAGTTCTGCGTGGGCGCGTCGAAGATCCACCTGGACATCGACGAGGCGGAGTTCAACAAGATCATCCGTCCCGACGTCTCGATCGCGGCGGACGCCAAGGAGGCCATCGAGCAGCTGATCCCCCTGGTGGAGAAGTGCGACAGTGAGGCCTGGCTGCAGGAGCTGGAGGGCTACCGCAAGCAGTTCCCGCTGAAGTACGCCAAGAAGGGCGGCCTGCGGGCGCAGCTGGTGCTGGACCGCCTGGACAAGCTGGGCGGGCGCGACTGCATCATCGCCACCGACGTGGGCCAGCACCAGATGTGGGCGGCGCAGTTCTGCCGCACCACGAAGAACCGCCACTGGCTGTCGTCGGGTGGCGCCGGCACCATGGGCTACGGCTTCCCGGCCGCCATCGGCGCGCAGTTCGCCCAGCCGAACAAGAAGGTCTGGTCGATCTCCGGCGACGGCGGCTTCCAGATGACGCTGGCCGAGCTGGCCACGGCGGCCATCCACAAGCTGCCGGTGAAGATCCTGATCATCAACAACTCGTACCTGGGCATGGTCCGCCAGTGGCAAGAGCTGTTCTTCGACAACCGGCTGTCGGGCGTCGACCTGGAGGGCAACCCGGACTTCGTGAAGCTGGCGGGCGCCTACGGCATCAAGGCGTGGCGCGTGCGGCGGCCGGCCGAGGTGGATCGCGTGCTGAAGGCGGCGATGGACTGGAACGACGGCCCCTGCCTGGTCGAGGCGGAGGTCATCAAGGAGGACAACGTCTTCCCGATGATCCCGGCCGGCGCGGCGCTGAAGGACATGATCATCGATCGCCCCAAGTACAAGATGGAGAAGCCGACGGGCAGCACCTAGCCCGCGCCTCCCCCCCACCTTTGATTCGACGGAAGGAACCTTTGAAATGACGGCTGCGGCTTTGAGTATTGGGAATGCGACCCCGGTGCACACGATCTCGATCCTGGTGCGGAACAAGCCAGGGGTGCTGGTTCGCGTGGCGCTGGTGTTCTCGCGGCGCGGTTACAACATCGAGAGCCTGGTGGTCAGCCCGGACGTCGCCGACGGTGAGTTCTCGCGCATGAGCATCACCTGCAGCGGCGATCCCGAGACGCTGGAGCAGATCATCAAGCAGTGCACGAAGCTGATCGATGTCGTCCACGCCATCGACCACACGGGCCAGGCGGTGATCGAGACGGAGATCGCGCTGTTGAAGGTCAACTGCCCGCTGAACCGGCGGACGGAGATCCTGCAGATCGCCGAGCAGTACAACGGCAAGATCGTCGACTACGGCACCGACTCGCTGATCGTCCGCATCTACGGCGGCAGCGACAAGCTGGACGCCTTCATCGCGCTGATGCGCCAGTATCAGATCACCGAGCTGGTCCGCTCGGGCAAGATCCTGATGGCGCGCGGCAACGAGACGACGTAGGGGCCGGGACAGCCGGACCGAGGGCGGCGGCGCCCCCCTCGGCCCGCCTGCGGCGGCTACTGGTCCATCATCTTCTGCATGACGGACCAGGCGCTGTCCGTGCACAGCTTGCAGGAAGGGCCGTAGAACCACGACCGCAGCGCCGTGTCACCCATCAGGTGGACGCGCATCCACGCCGTCACCGCCGCCTCGACGGGGCTGGGCGTGGTGCCGCGGAAGGTGACCCAGCTGGCGTGATCGGCGGCGAGGAACTCGGCCAGCATGACCGGCTGGTTGCTGATCGAGTTGAACGTGTTCTGGATCGTCGAGCACGGGACGGTCGTGTCCATGCCGCCGCAATAGAGCATGGCCGGGCCGTGGAGGTTGCGCTGGTTGGAGGCGCCACAGAGCGCGGCGATGGTGGTGATGTGGCTGTCGCCGCCGGCCGTGGTGGTCGCGAAGCCGCCCTGCGAGTGCCCCGTCGCGCCGATGTGGGTGGTGTCGATCTTCTGGTACAGCTCGCTGGTCGGGTCGTCGTTCTGTTGCAGCACCCAGGTCACGCCAGCCACCATGGGCGGCGGATCGCCCTGCGAGACGTTGGGGCTGTCGGAGGCGATCACCACGAACCCGTGCGACGCGAGCTGGTTCAGCAGCACCTTGTACAGCGTGGGACTGGAGTTCGTGCCGTTGCCCCAGGTGATGACCGGGTGGCAAAGCCCGCCCTGGCTCAGATCCTTGGGGCGGAACATCGTGAACGCGACGGGCGGGCCGCCGTCGGCGCCGACACCAGCGGCCGGACCGACGTTGCTCTCCATCATCGTGGCGTAGGGTCCGGCGACCGTGGGATCGGCAGCCGGCCAGGCGCCGACCGTGCACGGCGTGCCGGCGGCCGCGTCGGTCCCGCTGCCGGCGTCCACCACCCCGCCGCCCGCCCCCGAGGCCGGTCCCCCCGTTCCTGAAGAGGCGCCCCCCTTCCCGCCGAAGAGTCCGCCCGTGCCCGCGCCGACGGCGCCACC